>PVMK01147067.1_pt1 | contig 138946 bp, 141 predicted proteins | sample 1853481 | NCBI WGS metagenome assembly PVMK01 (sample SAMN08533507, study PRJNA380276) | Marine sediment metagenome, whole genome shotgun sequencing project.
TCGACCTGGCCACATACTTTCGGGTCTCTTGATGGCTGAACATCCGGGTTAGCACAAGCCGGTAGAGGGCGGCGTTGGCTTGACGGTCGCCGCCCCCGGTTGAGCCGGAACCTGTTGGTCATTTTGCCTGAGTTGGCGGGGAGCGGGGCGACTCCGCAGAGGTGAGCCCACGACGGTTCGCTGTGAAGTCGTTCGGGGTTGTCCCCTGCAGTGACGAGGAGACTGGCTGCAGTGTCGACACCGACCCCGTAAAGCTCGAACAGTTCCGGTGCAGTTTCGGTGATGAGAGGGGCGAGCATTCGGTCGATGTCTGCCATCTCGGTGTTGAGCCGTTTGATCCGTCTCGCCAGGTTTCGGATCACCACATTCGTGGTGTAGGTCACCGGGTCAGAACCCTTACGAGGCTCCATGTTTGCCGCCTCGGTGACCAGACCGGTCTTATACCGGTCCTTGTATCGGAGTCGGATCTTCTCGGGTGCTGTGAACACCAGATGCCGTAACTGGTTCAACGACTGGCTGCGTTGTTCCCTGGCCGATCTTCTCGCCACCATCAGAACCCGTATCTGCCCGATCGGCCCCTCCCGGTCTTTGGGGGTCACTGTTGCCTCCCCCGAGAGGACGGCTCGAGCCGCAGCCACCGCATCAGTCGGATCAGACTTCCCCTGTTTGCGTCGTTTCTGACGGTTAGGCCGATCCACCTCCACCACCGTCACGTCGTGGTCGACAAGGAACCTGGATAATCCGACACCCCAAGATCCTGTCCCCTCAACGCCGACCTGTTCCACCTTGCCGAACCCGGCCAGCCAGCCGAGGAGCTCCTCGTAGCCGGCCTGATCAGCCGGGAACGATTCGACTCCCAACAGTCCACCGTTATGGTCAACCGCTGCCGCCACATGGTTATCAGCATGGGTGTCGACACCACCAGTGACTTCTACGATTCTCATGGCCGCCCCTTTCGTTGGTAAATGGCCTAAGGGGTGGCAAACCACCGGGACGGCGGCCGTGACCCGACCGAACTGGGCTAACAGTTCAACCGGCGAACACCGCCCGACCGGTGGAAACCACCAGACCCATTCTCCCCCAGCCGGTTATGGGCGCTTTGAATCGCCCTTTGGTCGTCAACGCGTCAGCGGCTAACTTTCCGATAGCACTCAGATGAGCGGACGGTCACGGCTACGAAATCCGTACCCTGTTGCTTTAGCAACGTTATTGGAGGGTAAGTGGCGTCGGGTTCTACCAAAGCGATCATGGCGGCTCTCTTCGCCAATCTGGGTATCGCCATTGCCAAGTTTGTCGGCTACGTAGTAACCGGCTCCTCGTCGATGCTCGCAGAGACAATCCACTCCGTCGCTGATACCACCAATCAGGGATTACTCCTTCTCGGCGGATACAAGTCCCGCAAGGAGGCCACCCGGGAACACCCCTTTGGGTACGGACGGGAGCGCTACTTCTGGGCTTTCGTGGTCTCTCTTGTTCTCTTCACACTTGGCGGTGTGTTCGCCATCTTCGAAGGCTTCTCCAAACTCGGTGAGCACGGCCACGCCATAGAAAACGTTGGGTGGGCTATCGGAATCCTCTTGTTGGGACTTGTCCTCGAGGGCTATTCCTTCCGAACAGCGGTGAAGGAGTCGTTGAGGCTCAAGGGTGAATCAGGCTGGTGGCATTTCATCCGACACTCCCGAAACCCGGAGCTGCCGGTTGTGCTGCTGGAGGACTTTGGGGCGCTGATCGGTCTTGTACTGGCCCTCATCGGTGTCGGTCTGGCTGCCATCACGGGTGATTCCAGATGGGATGCCTACGGCACGATCGCCATTGGTGTCCTCCTGGTCGCCGTCGCCTTAGTTCTGGCTGTAGAGATGAAAAGCCTGCTCATCGGCGAGTCAGCTCGTGAACCAATGAGAAGGTCGATTGTGAACGCCATCGAGGGCACCGACCACGTCGAGCGAGTACTGCACATGCGCACCCAACATCTGGGTCCCGAGGAGCTGTTGGTGGCCGCGAAAGTCGAGTTCGACGAGAGACTCGACTCGGAGAACCTGACCGAAGTGATCGATCAGGTCGAAGCCAACGTGAGGGCAGTGGCTCCTATCGCCCGCATGATCTATATCGAGCCGGACTTCTACGATCCCGATCATGCCGACTTGGACGGCGGGGCTTAGTTCTATGGCAGCAGTGGCAATGCGGGGCCTGCCTCGGATGACTCATCCGTTCACAACCAAAGTTTGTTCAGAAACGGCGGACATCGAGGACGAGTGACTCTCGCACCGGTTATGGGCGGCAACTCACACCCGAAATGTAGCTCCTAACGAAGGTCGCATACGCTGATTGGCGGAATGCGACGTTGAACATCACACGACGACAAGTGGGTGTAAACGGTGGGCAAAGCCCTCATAGTCGAGGGCGACGCCGTCCTCATCGCCCTCGATGATCCACCCGTTTTCCGAGCTACTGGAGCGGTACTCGTAGCGGTCCGGTCCATCAAGCTGCTCAAGATGAACGTAGGTCTGGTCCATGGCTGCGACCTCAAGGCTTGGAACGCTCACCCACGCCACACGGACCTCGCCAACCCCACCCACAGGCAACTCAAGACGGCGGATGACGAAGGTGTTGGTGAACGGAGTTGCAGCGATATCAACATCGAGACATCCATCAAGCTCAGGAGCTAACGAGCCATTCAACGACCAGGTCCCCTCCCCGTCGCTCTCAATCAGGATTTCTCGGTGACCGTGATCATCGACGACGACTATCTCGGCCCGGCGGGTCCGCCAATCCTCGTCCAGCAGAACCCGGAAGGAGGCCCTATTCGACGCATGAACTTCCGTCGTCGGACCTGGCTGCCCGCCGTACGTGGCTCGGTAGGTGAGCTGTGCACGTTTCATTGCTTGCGACACTCATACGCAGCGCTCCTTATCGCCAGGGGGAGCACCCGAAAGTGATTCAGGAGCGGCTCGGGCACGCCTCGATCAAGACCACATTGGACACGTATGGGTATCTGTTCGACGGTATGGATGAGGCCGCTGCGGACCGTCTCGACGAGCTCTGGCGCGTTTCTCCCGTGGACGCACCGTGGACGCGGAGGGGTTCGAACGTGCTCGCGCTTCGTGTGGATTAAACAGAACCCCTCCACATACAGGGGGTTTGTCGGTGGGCCCACCTGGACTTGAACCAGGGACCTCATCCTTATCAGGGATGCGCTCTAACCGGGCTGAGCTATGGGCCCAAAATACTCTGGTGCTGACTGTGTTTTATGCCCTCCTTCCCTAATCTGCAAAGGTGCATAACGCTCACATAGCGCATAATCTTTGAGGGTTGAAGAGTGCCCGAACACGGCCACAACCAGATTGTAAACGACCTTCCAACCTTGGTCACAAGCTGGCGTCGTCATCTCATCGCCCGCAACCTCCCCCACATGCTGCAAACAATTGTCTTCATACTGCACACGCTGCGGCATAGTTGACGTAGCAGCAATGTGCCGAGGCGTTACTCGGTCCCGGTGATGGGTTGGACGCTCGGATACGCCGAATTACGCCGATTTCGTGATGCAGCGTGACCACGCATAATGCCGGTTATGTGCGGGTGTTGGTGGGTTGCCGACCGGTATGAATGGTCTTACGGCTCTAGCTCGGCTCTTGGGTCCTGCGCATGGTTGACGGAACCCCTCCACCAAACCGACGACGGATTAGGAGAATGTGATGAAGGCGATCGTCTACCACGAGTACGGATCGATTGATGTCCTCGAACTCAAGGACATCGACAAGCCGGTGGTCAAGGATGATGAGGTGCTGGTACGGGTTCACTCTGCTGGCGTCGCTATAGGTGACTGGCTGGTGATGGGAGGCCTGCCGTACCTCATCCGCCTCATGGGGTTCGGGCTGCGCAGACCAAAGAACAGTGCTCTGGGATTCGACGTGGCAGGACACGTCGAGGCGGTCGGCAAGAACGTGACCCGGGTTCAACCAGGTGATGAGGTGTTCGGCTGGTGCACTGGCGCCTTTGCCGAGTATGTGTCGGTTTCCGAAGACACGCTGGCGCTGAAACCCGCCAACATCACATTTGAGCAAACCGCGGCCGTACCCTCCTCGGGATTGGTCGCCCTCCTGGGTCTTCGCGATAAGGGGGAGGTGCAGCCCGGGCAGAAGGTTTTGATTATTGGTGCGTCGGGAAGTGTGGGCACGTTCGCGGTACAGATTGCCAAGTCGTTCGGAGCGGAAGTGACCGGGGTGTGCAGTACGAGGAATGTGGACATGGTCCGATCGATCGGCGCAGACCATGTCATTGACTACACAAAAGAGGACATCACCCAGAGTGGGCAGCGCTATGACCTGATACTCGACATGGCGGGGAACCGTTCGTTGTCACACCTCCGGCGAGCACTCACCCCCAGGGGAACTCTGGTAATAGTCGGAGGGTCGGGCGGTCGTTGGCTCATGGGTTTTGGTCGTACCGTCAGAGCGTTCATGTTGTCACCGTTCGTCAGCCAGGGGCTGCGCCCGTTGCTTTCGGCAGGGAAGGAGAACAAAGAGGACCTCGTTGTTCTCAAGGACCTCATCGAATCCGGGAAGGTCACGCCGGTCATCGACAGAACCTACGAGTTGAGGGAGGTCCCTGAGGCTATCGGTTACGTCGGAGAGAGACACACTCAAGGGACAACCGTCATCACCGTCTGAGGCGTAACCATCGCTCAGATCACGAGATCTGGCAAACCTCCAACGGCTCAGGAGAACATGATGAAGGCGATCGTCCGAGACAAGTACGGCTCACCCGATGTTCTTCAGCTCAAAGAGGTAGCCAAACCGGTTCCCGAGGACAGTGAGGTGCTGGTACAAGTTCACGCGTCATCCGTGAATATGGCTGACGTGGATTACCTGCTGGGCCGACCGAACATCGCACGCCTGGGTACGGGGCTGCGCAAACCGAAGAACAGTGGTCTGGGATTGGATGTGGCAGGGCAGGTAGAGAGGGTCGGCAAGAACGTGACCCGGTTCCAGCCGAGTGATCAGGTATTCGGGGACTTGACCGAGTACGGCTATGGCGCTTTTGCCGAGTATGCATGCGCTCCTGAGGATGCATTCGCTCTGAAACCGGCCAACCTGACATTCGAGGAAGCCGCGACCGTGCCTCAAGCTGCGGTCATGGCCCTGCAGGGTCTACGGGACAAACGACGGATCCAACCAGGAGACAAAGTGCTGATCAACGGTGCGGGTGGAAATGTGGGTCCCTTCGCCGTGCAGATCGCAAAGTCCTTCGGAGCGGAAGTGACCGGCGTGGACCACACCAACAAGTTGGACATGCTGCACTCGATCGGCGCAGACCACGTCATCGACTACACCGAGGAGGACTACACCCAAAGTGGACAACGGTATGACTGGATCCTTGATGTCGCGGCATATCGCTCGATCTTCGAGTCCAAGCGCGCGTTACGACCCAGGGGCGTCTATGTCATGGTCCCAGCTTCCATGGCTCGGATGTTCCAAGCCATGGTCCTAGGACCGCTGATCTCAGTGGCCGGCAGCCATAAGATGGGCACGATGATGTGGAAACCGTTCAATCTCAAAGACGTGGTCTTCCTCAAGGAGCTTCTCGAAGCCGGCAAAGTGACACCTGTCATCGATAGACGCTACCCGTTGACTGGGGTCCCCGAAGCTCTCCGGTATCAGCAGGAAGGACACGCCCGAGGAAAAGTCGTCATCACCATGTGACGGACCACCGCTCAGATCACCGGCAAATAGCGCTCCCGGCAACAGCCGCACATAACGGCACTTATGCGTGCCTGCCAGGGATACATAATGCCGGTTATGTGCGGCACTTTCGAAGAGTGGTTGCTGGATTAGGGCTTATGGCGCGGCTGCGAGTATTTGCCAGTCTCCCGGCACTCCGCGCAGTTGGTGGGTGCCTCTATCTTCGAAATGGAGGCCGGATCCGGCCACGAGGTCGCGGACGGTGCTGGAGGTTAGAACCTCGCCGCTGGTGGCCATTGCCGTGATACGGGAGGCTATATGCACGGCGATGCCTGCAATGTCGTCACCGATCCGTTCGACTTCACCGGTGTGGATCCCGGCTCGTACTTCAATGCCGAGTGGTTGTGTCCTGCGTCCGATCTCGTTTGCGCATTGGATTGCTCTTGCCGGACCATCGAAGGTGGCTAGGAACCCGTCGCCAGTGGTGTTCACTTCTTTGCCTCGGAACCGGATGATCTCAGATCGGGCTATGTCATTGTGCGTTTCGAGTATTTCTCTCCAGCGGCGATCACCAAGGACGGCAGCGGTGTCTGTTGACTCGACAACATCGGTTAGAAGTACTGTCGCCAACACCCGATCGGGTGCCTCGGACACCCGGTATCCGGTTAGAAACTCCTGAATCTCAGATAGGGCACGATCCGGCATGAACCATGGGAGATGGTCAGCTCCGTCTAATTCGACGTATCGAGAGTTGGGTATCTCCTTGGCCAAGAAGCGACCGTTCTCGACGTGGCACACCTTGTCGCCAACCGAATGAAGAATCAGAGTCGGGACTTGAATCGACTTGGCGATCTCTCGAACGTCGATATCGAACGACATCCGATAAAAGGCTTCGGCTCCGCCTGGTGTATTGGAACTTGCCTGTAGTCGAGCAAACCAATCCGCAAGCCAGGGCGTGCTGGCCTGACTCGGCGCAAACGCCTCCATGAAGCCACCTCCTGGTCGTCCCCATTGATCACGGAGGCCTGCGATGGCTTCTTCGAACTCCTCATCGGTTTCACTACCCCACGGCCAGTCATCATCCTTACGCTCCCGGACCTCAGCACCCATCAGGATCAGACGGCTAGTCCGATCTGGATGCGCCGCCGCGAACAGCATCGCCAACGGACCGCCCTCCGAAGCACCAACCACAGTGGCGGTCTCGCTCCCGGCATCGTCCATCACAGCCCTCACGTCATCCATTCGCACATCAAGCGGAGTAGCGCCAGGAACACGAGATGACATCCCCATACCCCTCTTGTCGAAGAGGATCACCCGCGAAAACTCACCCAACCGCTCACAGAATCGGCGAAACGCAGGAAGCTCCCACCCCACCTGCAGATGCGAATGGTCACCCTGTACGTATACAACATCAGTAGGCCCGTCACCTACAACGTGATACGCCACATCGACTTCATCACTTCGAGCGAAACGAACCTCAAGCACAACACGACGATACCCAGGTCCCCTAACCCACCGTCATACCAGCCGCACATAACGGCACTTATGTACGCCTGATCACGGCCTCAGAAACCGTACATAACGCCTGCGAGTTCAGGTGGTCATTGCAACACTTCGGCGAGTTTTTCTGATGGTGTCATGTCACCGAGGGTTTGTCGAGGTCTCGTGTTGAGCGAGTAGGCGGCATGGTCGAGCTGTTCTTGGGTGACAAGGGATAGGTCGGTTCCTTTCGGAAAGTATTGGCGTAACAGTCCGTTGGTGTTTTCGTTCGATCCTCGCTGCCAAGGGCTCTTTGGGTCACAGAAGTAGATCTGGATTCCGGTGTCGATGGTGAACGTGGCGTGTTGAGCCATCTCTTTGCCTTGGTCCCATGTCAACGACTTCCACAGATGGTCACCCAGCTTCTGGACAGTGTCGGTGAGCCCAACTCGTACCGATTCAGCAGTGGTGTCATCGGGTAGCGGGAACAGCATCACATAACGCGATTGGCGTTCGACCAGAGTTCCGATTGCTGAGTTGGCTGTCCCAACGATGAGGTCGCCTTCCCAATGGCCAGGAACGGCACGGTCCTCGACCTCGGCGGGACGCTCAGAGATCATCACCATGTCACGAATCTGGCCTTTGGTCGATTTCGGTCTCCCCTGAGGTCTCCTCGTGGCACGCCCGGTGCGTAGAGAACGCCACAGTTCCTTACGTAACGCACCTTTGCCTTGAACAAACAACGACTGGTAGATGGTTTCGTGTGACACCCGCATTCCCTCATCTGACCGATATGCCCGAACCAGCCACCGTGAAATCTGAGACGGTGACCACCACAAGTCCAGTTTGGTCTCAACAGCTTCAGCCAGACGAGGACACCCGGTAAGTTTCATCACCTTGGGACGTTTCGCTCTCGTTCTCGACGCTCGATGCGCCACGGTGGCCCGATACTTGAGATGACCCCCATTGGTCTTGACCTCACGAGACACCGTCGAAGGGGCCCTTCCCAACCGGTGTGCAATACAACGCAACGATTCGCCACAAGCCAACCCCCTCGAGATCTCCTCCCGCTCAGACAACGACAACCGCAACGAACTCCACTCACGGACAGGGACAGGACGTTTCCAACCTGCCGACACCAACAGAGTCCGGACCGTTGCTGGAGACCGACCAAGACGGCGGCTGATAGACCGCTGCGACTCACCAGCCTCCCACCGATCCCACAACTCCTCACGTTCAGAAACAGACAACCGTTCCACAACACACCTCCATCGAGACAAATCTCATCCAAGGTGTTGCAACGATCCCTCGAAACCACCCCGGTTATGGGCGGGTGTTGATGGGTTTGCCGACCTGCATAAATGGCCTTATGGCACTTACATCGGTTCTTTGATCCTGCTCATGATTGACGAGACCCACCCCAGAAAAGAGAGAGGGTGGACAGGAGGAAAGGTGGAATGATGAGTAGAGCACTTGGCGGGCTTGTTTTCGCCGTGGGCCTCATGCTCGGACTACGCGGCTATATGACTGATGTCTACACGTCGACCATGGCCACGTGGCTGATGCTGGGTGTCTGGTTCATAGGTGGCGCTCTCATCGCTGTGTTTAATAGTCGAGGGACGGGGACGACCGCCTAAGGATCAAGCCGGCAACGTCCAATAACGGCACTTATGTGCGCCTGATCTGACCGCACATAATGCCGGTTATGGGCGGGTGATTGTGATTAGTACCTGGCTCGACCTATGCGCTCGCTCGAAAAAGCTCCCATTCTTCGGGCACGCCTTTCAGCGAGTGCGTTCCGTACGGCTCGAGGGTCACGCCGGACCCGGCAATAAGGTCTTTTACCGTCCTAGACACAATGACTTCCCGCGGTCCTCCGAGGTCGGCGACCCGAGATGCGATATGTACCGAGATTCCTTTGACGTCGCCGTTGACTAGGTGAATCTCACCAGTGTGCACTCCAGCTCGCACTTCGAGTCCCACGGCTCGAACTGCCTCGCAGATGGAAAGTGCACATCGAATGGCCCTCGCTGGGGCGTCGAACGTTGCAAGGAAGCCGTCGCCTGTGTTCTTGATTTCTACTCCTCGGAATCGAGCCAGTTCGCTGCGCACAGCACTGTCGTGGGCATTGAGGAGGTTTCGCCACCGCTCATCTCCAATAGTTCCGGCTGTGATCGTCGAATCGACAATGTCTGTGAATAGAAGAGTGGCAAGGACACGATCCGCCACCGGCTCTGACGTTGTGCCAGTCAGAAACTGCTCAATCTCGTCGATGATTCGGAGCGGATCCTCACCGACCCAGGGCAGATGGTCAGGCCCTGGCAACTCCACCAACTGCGCATTGGGAATACGCTCAGCAAGAAGCACTCCCCCGTCGAAATCGATTGTGGTGTCTCCGACTCGGTGGATGATCAGTGTTGGGACATGTATTGATGAGAGGATCCCCGTGATGTCGATTTGGCTATTCATTCTCATCAAGGTAATCGCGGCACCTGGATCCGCTCCAAGGCGTTCGAACCTGCCCCACCACTCCTGAAAAGCTACGTCGCCCTCGCTGGTCGGAGCAAATAACGGCAGGCTGTTGCCGGTGCCCCAGCCAGTGTCGATATACGAGAACAAACCTTCCAACGCCTCTTCAGTGGGGAACCAAGAAGTGAATTGGGCGAACGCTCCGTAAGCGATCAGCGCATCGCAGCGATTCGGATGGTGAGCTGCGAACAATGCTGCCAAAGAACCCCCCTCAGAAATACCGAATACCGCAGCCCGCTCCATACCCACGGCATCCATGACCGCACGGACATCGTCCATTCTTTCGTCCATGCCGGGTAGTTCACTCACACGGTCTGACAATCCAGTACCACGCTTATCGAACATGACAACCCGAGCGAACGAGCCGAGTCGGTCCAACCAACGAACCACATTCGGGTGTGTCCAGTAGTTATCGATATGGGACACAAACCCGGGCACAAAAACAATGTTCACAGGCCCATCGCCAAACTCCTGATAAGCAACGTGAACATCCCCGCTCTTGGCGTAACGGGTCACAGGAGTTGTCACACTTTCATCCTCAACTCGACGACCAGCTGAACCTACACCAATCCACCAGCCCAGACTGCCCGCACATAACGGCACTTATGTGCGACTAGTTCGACTTATCGGTGTCCGGCAGTTGGGACGTCGACGAAGACGGGGGCCGAATCCTTATGGGCAGCCACCCTTCCTCAGAAGCGGTGGTGTCGTAGATGGCTGTTTCCAGGGCATGGTCGGAACATTTCAACCCGTAAGGGGTCAGGAAGCGTGCCTGTCGTTTACAGGCATTGCAGGGCAGTGCCTCGACATCGAAACCAGCAGATTCAGTTTGCATGCAGGTCCAACATTCTGACCGAAGGATGCTGGACCACCAGACCCAGATTTCTCGACTAGCCCAGTGACTAGCCCACCCCACTCGGGCCGCACATAACGGCACTTATGGGCGCGTGACTCGGCCCGTCTGGCATGGTCGGCTGATAGGTTTGGCGTGCCTTGTTGGGTCTTGTAGATGGCCTTTCTGGAGTTGAGAGGGTTATGGAGTTCGGTGCGCATCTTCCGTTGATGGATTTTGGCGGGAATCCTTACACCCTGGATTGGCTGATCGACTACGCCTCAACCGCGAGGCGGCTGGGGTTCTCCGCTCTTGCTGCTAATGACCACATGGTCTTTGCGACTCCGTGGCTTGACGGGCCGACCGCACTCGCCTCGGTCATCGCGGTGTCGGGTGAGATGGATCTGGCGACGACTGTGTCGTTGCCGGTGGTCCGCGGGCCGGTCCAGCTAGCCAAGACGCTGGGGGCGGTCGACCGTCTGTCGGGTGGTCGGATGCTTGTAGCGGTGGGGCCTGGTTCATCACAACGGGATTACGAGGCGGTCGGCGTCGAATTCGACGAACGTTGGCCTCGTCTCGACGAGGCGGTGATGGCTCTCCGAACCTTGTGGAATCCTGAAGCTGAGCCTTTTCATGGGCGCTTCTACTCGACAGCGGGCATCAAGCTTCTGCCTGAGCCGGCTCGGCCAGGAGGACCACCGATCTGGATCGGAAGTTGGGGTTCAGATGCTGGTCTTCGAAGAACGGCACGGATAGGCGATGGCTGGCTGGCCTCGGCTTACAACACGACACCAGACGGCTTCGCCGAGTCATGGTCCAAGCTGAGACAAGGTCTCGAAGACGTGGGACGTGACGCTGCCGGCTTCCCGAACGGGTTGGCGACCATGTGGTTCTACATCACCGATGATGAGACCGAAGCTGAGCGGGTGCTCACCGAAAGGGTCGTCCCCACCATCCACCGTCCTGAGGAGATCCTCCGAGATCGTCTACCCATCGGCTCTCCGGACGGCTTCGCCGAGAAACTCGACGCGTTTCGAACCGCAGGCGTACAACGGGTCTACATCTGGCCGGTCGCCGACGAAACCAACCAGCTCCGCCTCTTCCAACAACACGTCGCACCCCAACTCACCTGAAACGAGACACCAGACGCACATAACGGCACTTATGGGCGGCTGATCACCGTGTCAGAAACCGTACATAATGCCGGTTATGTGCGGCTCGATCGATTGAGATCGCCCTCCTGTCGTCAGGTTGGCGTGATCACCGCGACTTCGAAAGGTTCTGTCTTGCCTTTTAGGTTCAGCTTCCGATGTTCGAGATCCGCTGTATCCAGGTCGATCATCTGAGTGAGTTGCAGGCTTGCGAGTATCTCGCCCACCCGGGCGGAGTCGGCCAATCGTGCTCCAATGTTGATGTCGTCGCCGAGAGCAGTCATTTCCTTGGTATTGCCGTGCTCACCCAGCAACCCGACGTAAGCGTTACCTGTGTGTACTCCCACACCGAGCGGAATCCACGGCCCGTCCTCGTCGGTATGTCCAGTGGCCCGCAGGAGTTCGATCGCGCTGTCCAGAGCAGCCTGGGCGTAGTTGGGTCCGGCGATACCCGGAACGAAGTACCCGATGGCTTCATCCCCGGCCAACCGACCGAGCAGCGCATTCGCTCCCAGCAAAACGTCCTGAGAGGTCTGAAAGAACCGATTAATCAACTCAGAGAAGGCGCGGTCACCAATGCGTTCCGCAGTTGGTGTGGACCCTCTCATATCAGCGAAAAGGGTCGCAATATCAACGTGGGCGCCACCCGGATGCTTGTCACCTTGTCTGACACACGAGTTGCAGACAAGCGGATATTCACGCGCCTGACCCCTCCCCAGCAGCGACATCACACGACCCCCAGGACCGTCAAAAGGGCCGTGGCAGAACATGCACCGGGTTTTAGCGGGAATCTTGCCAAGGACTGCTCGTCCAGTGTCGAGCACCGAACTCCCTTCGACAAACATCTTTTGCCAGATTTCCTCGTTCTCAGCCACCATCACTCCAGATAATGCAAACCCGTTACAACAGTCCATACGCCTAACACCGTGGGGCGATGCGCTGTTCCCCACCGAGTCTATCCCCCCGCACATAACGGCACTTATGGGCGCTCATGCGCGGGAGCGAGACCGGATCAGGCTCTCGATTAGAACGGTTCAGTTGTCCTCGGTGACTTCAGCGTCGGACTCCTGAGATGATGTCTCCGAGGTCGGTTCGCCGGCCTCATCTCGGCTGGTCTCCCAACGCTCCTTGGCGACAACGACTCCCCGATCGATTACTTCACCCAGTTCCTTGGCAGCGCGCTTCGCTGATTCCAAGGAACTGAGTCGGGTGTCCCTTGTGGCATCCCAGGCAGATTGCAATGCCTCCTTAGTCCGGTCGAGGGCCGCCTCTGCTTCATGGAGCCATTCCCTGCGATCGGGATCCGGAGCGTCGTCTGTGTGATCTTGAGTGGAATCGGTCATTCTTCTCCTACTGTCGATTTGCCTTCTGAGGGCGTGCCAAACCATCGGGTCGAAGGCGGTCTCTTTTTCTCTCTGGTGGCATCGCCCCAACATTGGGTGTTGCTCCACGAGTGCGCTAGAGGCAGAAGGCCCTAGGTCCCCGCGAGAACCGCAGTTTGGGGGAGTCCCATAGGGTATTCGCACGTATTTCTCCAGGCAGACAGAGAGACGGGAGCGAAAACTGCTCGGAGCCGCACATAACGGCACTTATGTACCCCGGATTCGGAAACCGCACATATTGCCTGCCGGCTCAAGGGGTCATTGCAACACTTCGGCGAGTTTCTCTGATGGTGACATCCCGTCGAGGGTCTGTCGAGGCCTCCCGTTGAGCGAGTGGGCAGCCTTGTCGAGGTCAGCCTGGGTGAGGGCTGCCATGTCGGTGCCTTTGGGAAAGTATTGGCGTAACAGTCCGTTGGTGTTCTCGTTGGTTCCACGTTGCCATGGACTCTTGGGATCACAGAAGTAGACGTCAACACCGGTATCAATACTGAACTGGGCGTGTTGGGCCATTTCTTTGCCTTGATCCCAGGTCACCGACTGCCACAAATGTTCAGGGAGTCGCTGGACGGTCTCGGCGAGGGCAGTGCGGACAGCTTCGGCGGTATTCCCCTCAGGCAGTGGAAACAGCATCACATACCGGGTGTGACGTTCCACCAGAGTCCCGATAGCGGTTTGTCGCCGCCCCATGAGAAGGTCTCCTTCCCAATGACCAGGCACCGCCCGGTCCTCGACCTCAGCGGGACGTTCCGAAATCATCACAGGATCAACAATCTGACCTTTCCCCGAAGGGGCACGTTTCGTTTTGGGACGTCGATAAGCACGACCGGTACGCAAACAGTCAGTCAACTCCCTGCGTAAGGCACCCTTGCCTTGAACAAACAACGACAGGTAAATGGTTTCGTGGGACACCCACATCTCCTGGTCATCAGGGTATGTGCGTTTCAACCAGAGGACCACCTGTTGCGGTGACCACCACTCTCCGAGCTTCTCCTCCACCACAGAACGCAGCTCCCGATTCTCGGCGAGCTTCGATGGTTTAGGGCGTCTACCTCGACGCCAAGCCGTCCTGTCGGCACGATGAGCCCGATAACCACCCCGAGCGCCATTACGAGCCAGTTCCCGGCTCACCGTCGACGGAGCACGTCCCAACCGGACAGCGATACACCTCATCGACTCGCCCGCAGCCACACCCCGAGAAATCTCCTCCCGTTCGATCAGTGACAAATGCCACGGCGACCGTCTCCTCGGCTCGGGACGGACCCCACCCCAAGATTCGACAAACGCACGGATCGACGCACCAGACCGACCCAAATCACGACCAATCAACCGGTTCGCATCCCCGGCCTGCCACCGAACCCAAACCTCGACCCGTTCTTCCTCGGTGAATCTCGGCACAACGACCTCCTCGATAAGAGATGACACTCTCACCGACCGGTGTTGCATTCACCCCCAGAGACCACACCGGTTATGGGCGGGGTGCCTCGGCTCTCTGGTGGCGAGTCCGTGTCTTGAGAAAGCTGGGCTTGGCATGACGACCGAAGTCAGTCGATAGGCTCAGCTGGATGGAAAAGCTTCCCACTGGCGTCGTCACCTTTCTCTTCACTGACGTTCAGGGCAGTACACGTTTGTGGGAGGACGCCCCCGACTCGATGATGGACGCACTCCGTATTCACGACGGGGTGATCGGCACTGCTGTAGAAGACCATGACGGGGTACTCGTAAAGCCTCGTGGGGAAGGTGACAGCCAGTTCGCAGTCTTCAATTCAGCGGTGGATGCAATCGAAGGCTCGACCCAAATTCAGCGTCGGCTAGGCGAAGTCGACTGGCCAACGCCACGGCCGTTGCTAGTGCGAGCCTCATTGCATACCGGCATGGCGGAGCTCGAACTGGGCGACTATTACGGGTCGGCGGTGAATCGTGCCGCACGGCTTCGGTCGATCGCTCACGGTGGGCAAACGGTTTTGTCGGGCTCGACGTTCGAGTTGGTACGGGATCATCTCCCCGAAGGGGTGTCAATAAGCGATTTGGGCGCTCATCGCTTGAAGGATCTGACTCGTCCCGAAAACGTCTACCAGTTGAACCTCGACGGCCACGACAACCACTTTCCCTCGTTGAACTCATTGGACGCGGTCCCCAACAACCTCCCGGTCCAGCTGACTGAGTTTGTTGGTAGGCAACTCGAACTTGAAAATGCCCAGACGACCCTTTCTGATGCAAGGTTGCTCACCATCCTCGCGCCGGGTGGTGCCGGTAAAACGCGGTTGGCGATCCAAACTGCAGCGGAGCTCACCTCAGAGTTCTCGGACGGGGTTTTCTTCATCGACCTGGTTCCCATCCAATCGTCGGACGACATCGTTCAGACAGCGGCCGAATCGATAGGAATTGCGCTTTCTACCGATGAGGACCTGAAGAGTCAGTTGTTGGCATATCTCGCCAGCAAGAGCCAGCTGCTCGTCTTTGACAATTTCGAACATGTCGCCAGCGGCTCCGACATCGTCTCTGAGATCTTGATGGGCGCCCCCGACGTCAAGATGATCGTCACATCACGAACCAAGCTCAACGTCAGGGGAGAGACGGTGATGGCAGTTTCGGGGTTGGTAACAACCTGGCAGACATCGGAGGAAGCTTTCGTGGCCAGCGGTGTCAGGCTCTTCGCCGACGCTTCGAAGAGGGCTGATGTTTCATTCTCGCTCTCATCTGAGGACCTTGAGCCCCTCGCCCAAATCTTGGAACTAGTGGGTGGCATGCCCCTTGGGATCGAGTTGGCTGCGGCGTGGGTTGATGTATTGCAGATAGGGGAGATCGCCGAGGAGATAGCGAAGAGCCTGGACTTCCTCGAGAGCGAAAAGGGGGGCGTCCCCGACCGACACAGAAGTGTTCGGGCAGTATTTGACTATTCGTGGTCGATGCTCGACCCAGACGAGCGCCGAATGTTCTCGGCTCTGTCCGTCTTTCGGGGGGGCTTCACACGAGAGGCTGGAGGGGCCGTGGCCGGGACGTCGATGCGGCACCTGGCCAATCTGGTCAGCAAATCGCTCCTGACTCACAATCGAGGGTCCGGTAGGTACACCGTCCACGAGCTGCTGCGACAGTACGCCGAGGAGTCGTTGAAAGAAGACGCCTCCCTCTACAAGACCACCCTGGCATTGCACAAAGACTTCTTTGCGGATCTCGCTTCACGCGCGGAGGAACTGATGTGGGTCGACCAGGTGGATGCCATGCGTATTGTTGAAGAGGACATCGACAACATCAGGCTGGCCTGGAAGCATTCTCTTGCCGACACCGACGCTGCAGCTGTCCGGAAGTTTCTGTTCGCATTGTGGTTGCTCTACGAGATAAGAGGTTGGCACCAAGCTGGCGCCAGTCTGTTTGGAGAAGCGCTCAATGCACTCGAAACAAATTCCGGCGACGATCCGACCGAGATTTCTCGTGCATCGTCGGCCGCGTTGCAGGCGTGGTTCTGGGGACACCTCGGTCAGCCCGAGGCCGGTGTTGACCAGGCCACCGATGCGGTTGCCAGATTATCGACCCTTCCGGATCAGCCGGCTCACCTAATGGCAATCTCTTGTCAAATTGCCTGTTTGACCTACTTGAACCGGTTTGAGGAAGCGCGGGAAGCAGGCGCCGACGCGATCCGCATCGCTGACGAGCTCGGATACGACGAGTTGTCCGCACTGCTCAAGGCCTGGCATGGACTGTCGGAGCTTCAACTCGGCAACATCGACACCGCTACCAGGGTCTACGACGAAAGCGAACGTGTCCTGTCTCCGCTCGACGAGTATTGGGCAAGATCCTGGAACGCCCTCGGCATGGCAATTGTCGCCTCGACGCAAAATCAGGCCCATGATGGGATCGAGATCCTCAAGAGAATGGTGTTTAGAGCGGAAGAGATCGGTTATCGACGGGCCACGCAAGCGGGACTGCAGTTCCTCGGAGAGGCGCAGCTCAGTGTCGACGAGTTCGACGCCGCCGACACTTCCTTCCTGGAAAGTCTCGCCATGTCCGACGAGATGAGCCAAGTGGTAGAAAAAGCGGGCTTGCTCAAAAGGGTTGCTCAGGTGCGGGCGGAAATGGGAAAGACAGATGAAGCAGTAGCGATTCTGGCCAGTGTCCTTGGCGACCCAATCAGCAACCAGTCGATGTTGGCGGACACCGTCTCAATAATCGAGATGACCAAGGCGGCTCTGGCCGACCTGGAGCAGACACTCGAGCCGGATGACTACTCAGCGGCTTACGCTCGGGGAAATGCCAGGACGGTCGAAGTCACCGCCAAGGAACTTCTAACCGCCAGGTAGTTTCCATAGTTTCGAAGTTGCTCGTGGAGTTGAGGAGATCTGACCTCCCCAGACGCACATAATGCCGGTTATGGGCGCGCCGGCGGGTTGGTCTTGACGATGCCGGGCGTTTCGTATTCGACAGCTAGCACCTCGGGTGTGGGTGCGTAGAAGCGGATCCCCACCCAGAAGAGATCTTCAGGTACGGGTATCCAGTTCACTTCAGGGTTGTCTGGTGGTGTAGCGGAGAACTCGACGTCGATCGAACCATCCAATGTTCGCTTGGTCGCCGGATTGTTCGATCCGACCATGTACAGCTCGGCATCGTTGGGATAGAGATCGAAGGTGCCTGCCTCGTAGACGGTTAGCGACCAGAAGACTGTGGCGGGTGGGAGGTTGTCTCCGTCGATGTGCACCCGATATCGGGCGTCGTCTGCGCCGGTCATGTCTTCTCCGTTGATGTCGGTGAAGGCGAAGGCGTATGTGCTGTTGTTGGGCACCGGCCACATCCCGCCCATCGTCACGGAGAAGGCACGCCGGGCGAAGTCGTCTTGCCAGTTTCCATGTGCGGGCGGTCCGAACTGCCAGCCGTTCACAATGGGGCCGTAACCACCTCGGCGCATTGCCATCACCTTGTCGTAGGCGGCTTGCTGGGCGTCGAGGATCATCTCCCTAGTTGTTTCATCCATGGTTGACAGGTCGAAGGCTTCGCCGGGTTTCACACCCATTGCGGCCAGTGGGCCGTCCACCATTGCCTGATCCCATTCTGTGTACGGAGGGTCAGCAGCGATCACCTCGGCCAGAGCGGTGAAGTAGTCCGGGTTTCGCTGGTCTTTGCCTGTAGTCCCTTGGCCGAAAACGACCACATCCCGATAGGTGGGAGCCGGGTTGTTGGGAAGACTCCGCTTTGACTCGACGGCACCCGCCTCCCATTCAGAGAGCGGCACGGTCACCACCGCATCCTGAAGCCGGTTGCCCACAGCAATGTCAGCAGGATCGGTGAGAACCTGGATTCGAAACAACACGTTAACGAGACGAGCCGGAGACTTGACCACGTCCATTCCCTCAGGAACAACCCCGTCCCAACCAGGACCAGCCACAACGAACGAATACCCAGACCCGTACCTCTCCGCCGGACCTTCGAGAAGCCCATTGCCCACATTGTGGAAGTTGCGGGCGTACACATCGGTCATCTGCCACACGAAATACCGGCCCCCGAAGTCCGGGAGCGAAACCACATACGGCCCGTCAGCGAGGTCAAACCAACCAAACGAATACAACGTGTCCCGATTGGCACCACCAGGCAATTGACCAGGCTCAAACAGGCCACGGTTGTGGAACACCTGGTTGATCCCATCCACCCTGGTACCCATCTTCTCCGTGTACCGGTACATCGCCACAATTCCAAGACCCCAGGTATAGGCCTCTTCAACAACCTCACGGGTGAGCATCTGATCAGACATGGTCGGCAAACCTAGCAAGGATTTAGGCCGCACATAACGGCACTTATGGGCGGCTGGCTTGGTGACTACACCGAGGTAGTTATGGTGCAGAAAGGCGACGAGCTAGCCATTCAGGACATTTCTCCGGTGGCCTGTTGATGTTCCCGATCTTCCCACTGCTGGACGATTTCTCGGATTCGTGCAACTAGTACCAGGACGAACGCTTCAGATACTTCGGGGTAATGCTTTACAACTACACGGAACTGATGACCAGCGAGAAAAACGCCTGTGACAGGTTTGGTTGCCACTGCGTCCACCATGTGCGGTTCCCCGTCGAGAAGGGACAAGTCACCGACGAAGCCGCCAGGGGTGAGAACCGTCAACTGCCTGCCGTGACGAGTTACCTCCACTTCCCCTTCGACAATCACAAGCAGCCCGTCGTTAGGTGCACCGTTCACCGCGATGCTGTCACCAACAGCGAACTGACGGTCCACTGACTGTTCAGCCATTGCCTGGAGTACGTCTTCATCGAGCCTGGAAAAGATCGGCACCTTCGCGAGATGGGCCGCCGTGGCAGACCGGTCAGTCACGATGCATTCCCCATTCCTTGACCATACATGGACAGGCCAACGGGCAGCACATAACGGCCCTTATGGGCGGCTGGATTGACATCTAGCGGCCTCAAATAGTTTCGGTTAGGAGTGGTAGTCGTATGAGCTGTCTTGCCGTCGTCTGTGGTGGTGGCGAGGCTCATCCCACGACCGCGCTGCCCGGAGCCTCTAGTAGAAACGCAGCTGGGCCGTGTGCTGCGAGGCGGCATGATCGACAGCTCGATCCTGGATATCACTGCCGTATGCAATCAGGTATATGAGCACACCGAGGAAAGGCAGGATGATCAAGAACAACACCCAGAGAGCCTTCACCCAGCCCGACATTTCACTTCGAAAGACGTCTGCAAAAGTCGAGATCAGCAGCCAGATCCAGGCGATGAACAGAAAAAACAACAACATGGTCCAGAACAGGTCGAGTAGCGGCATTTCGCCTCCTTCATAGGTGTCGATTCAGTCACGCGTCGCCCGACAGTTCGAGTTCACGTTCCCTCCCCAAAGCACAAAGACACCCTACCGAGGCCGCGCACATAGCGGCACTTTGGTACACCTGTCTCAGGGCATCACGGACCGTACATAATGCCGGTTATGGGCAGTACATCTAGACGAGCGGCGTTATTCGTTGGTCGATGAGTGTTTTCATATCTGTGCTGGTTTCGTCGGCTAGGGCAGCGGGGATGCGCTCCGAGTCAGCGTCACATCGCTTGGGGGTCAAGCCCGAAGTGACAGGGACTCGACGCCACGGTGCCGCTGCTTCGCGTGTTGCGCTGGAGTCGGTTCTCGCTGGCTTCCAGCCCGAGGGTGTTTTGCGCACATCGAGCCGGCTACTGCCACGGATCAGGAAGGCGGATCGGAGTCATGGAGCGCGGCGGCTGAGACGATGATCGGGTCATCGGCCCGTTCGAACCGCACATGGGTGGGCGCGGGATGGTGGTCGCTGCCGCCGTAATGCTGCTCCTGGCGGACCACTGACCCGGCTGAAAACTCTGGTGGGCACGGTTCGCCGATCTGCTCATCGGCTACCGGTGCGGCGTTGGAGCGCAGCGATGCGAGAGTCACCAGCGGCATCGCGCTCGGCGCTTCGGCGCCCGAGGTGGCTGGGGTGTAGTGCCAGAGTCCGTCCTCCGCTCGGCTCAGTGGCATCGGAGCTTCGGGGACCGGTGGGAGCGATGTGCCCGTGACGATGCGGTCGAACTGGATGAGCTGCGCGAATTGGGCGAGGCTCGCAGTGACGCTCGCACCCACTGATATTCCACGCGACTGTGAGATGAGCCCAAGGGCGATCGCGAAGAGTCCGGAGGCTCCACCGCCGTAGTCGACCGAACCCGCCAGCCCGAGCCAGTTCCCCACGCCGCTTCGACTCTCACGCGTGTAGGCGTCCACCACGCCCGACGCTTGCTGTAGCAGCGGGTCGTAGCCGGGCCAGTCGCTCCCAGGGAACGCGGAGATCCAGCAGTAGATCGCCTCGGGTCGCAGCGCGTGGATCGAGTCGGCATCCACGTTGAGCTTCGAGGCAGCCCCAGGGCGCATGTTGCAGACCACGACATCGCTCTCTGAGACCAGACCGGAAAGCCGCTGCTGGCCCGCGTCGGTCGTGAGGTCCACGACGACGTTCTGCTTGCCGCGCTGCACATCGACCCCGGCCGTGAATTCGATCATGTCCTGATGGTTCGGCTCAGGCGCGGCGATGCGCGTGACCTCGGCCCCGTATTGCGCGAGCACCATGCCGCAGTACGGCGCGGCGACGACCGTGGTCAGATCCAGCACCCGCAGTCCGTTCGCCAGACCACCGGCTCCGTCGAGCGATCCGTCGTTGCCGAGGGCGAACGGGGCAGAGTCGCGCCAAACAGCCGACAGGGCGTCCACATCTGCCACGATCTCGCGAGGCTCGATCGATACATCGCCCGGTGCCGACACCAGCCGACCCGGGACGCCCACGGCGCCGGCGAGGGGATCGTCAAGGTCGACACGCAGGCCGCTCTTGCGAACGAATGGTTGGTCGAACCACTCCTCAGTCGAACGGTGGGCGCCGACGGGCACGACGGGGCCCAGCATGTCAGTCCAGTGCTGCGACGTGTCCTTCGCGAACTCCCGCTCCAACAGCTTGGTCAGGCCCCGCTTCTTGCGCCAGCTGAGCTTCTTGTTCCGGCCGAAGTCGCTGTCGAGGATGCCAACGTCCCTGGCCGCCTCGTCCCAAAGGCCCATCTCCCGGAGCATGCGAGGAGGGAGCTTCCAGGAGGAACTGCACAGCACCTCCAGCGTGCTGGGCCCGTCGAGGCAATCGTATTTGCGGGCGAACGGTTCGCTCCCACGCGCGGCCATGCGCGCCACCCGGTCCTGGAAGCCGAGGCTCACGATCTTGCGGACCCACCCAGGTACGGGTTCGTTGCCGGGCCAGCCTTTGACCAGGTTGACGCCCTGAGCCTGCATGAAGCTCCCCGCCAATGACACCCGGAGCCGGTCACCGGAGCCGGTCGAAGCCCGGCGCAGGAGGGCCAGGCAAACGGCCGCCGCGCCATGAACCGCGGCGTACACGCTCGGCAGCGGCGCCATGGTGTACCTGGCGCGTCCCGGCTCGAACAAGCGGTCGTAGATGTTCATGTCGGTGAACAGCCCCGTGGCAGCACCGACGGTGCCGTCATCGGGCGGGCGCTCACCCAGCTCATCGAACTCGCACAGCGTGACCACCAGCAGCGACGGGTACCGCTCCCGCAGGCCGACGGGATCCAACTCCGGGATGCCCGTGTCGTAGGACAGGATCACGACATCCGCGAGCGCCGCGAGCCGGTCGATCTCCGATGCGCTGGCCAGCGGCTCGAGCACGCGCTTGCTGCGATCGATACCCGCCCTGGCCCGAGCCTCTCGCGACGTCTCACGAGCGCGCGCATCCTCCACGGGGGCATTGGCTCTGTCGAGGCCGATCTTGACCACCGCTGCGCCCTGGTCGGCGAGCAGCATGGATAGCAGCGACCCCGCGAAGCTGTCGCTCGCCGAGATCTCAAGAACGCGAAGTCCATCCAGTTCAGCCGTCATCCACCCTCCATCGCAGACCAACCCTTGGTGTCAACCCCACGCTACAAGGCGAGACCCTTTGGAAACCGACCTGAGATCCAGACCTCATGGAACACGCCTCGGTGGTGGGTCAACAATCGGGCCAGGCATAGATCACCGAGTCAAGCCGCACATAACGGCACTTATGGGCGGTGGAAACCGATCTCCTTAGTCAGGCTTCATCGAGTGAGCGACTGTAGTTCTCCACGGTGGCGATTTTGCCGTACGGCACATAGACCAGATACGGCGTCTCGTCATCTGATCCACAGACCAATACAACGCTGCCCATCTCGAACTTCTGGATGCGACCCCGCTTCCCGTCCATCAAGACTTCTTCACCTATCCGAAAGTTGTCAGCAAAAACGAACACAACATACGAAATGAGGTCCTTGATAAACGACTGGGCTCCGAACGAAATAGCGAGGCCCGCAATTCCAAACAGTGCGATCAGCGCGCCGACGTCAACTCCAAGCGTGCCCAGCGCCACGATGATGGCAGTAAGCCAAATCGCCCACCTGAGAGCGCTCTGGGTGATCTCTCGCAAAGCAACCACCCGACCCTGATCCTCTCGGCCAAGTCTTTTGAAGACCCGGTTTACAAACACGCGCCTTCCAAACTGCAGGGCAACAGCTCCAGTGAGAATCCCAGCAAGCCAAAGAACCGTCGTCGTTGAGACGTCCATCGAGAAGAGAGCCTAGGTTCTCACGTTTCAACCCCGAGCTAACCAGACCCAAACGCCTCGCCGGTTCCACAATCCCACCGTCAACCTCGCACATAACGGCACTTATGTGTCTGTCCTTGGTCGTATGCGTCGATCCTGCATCGGAACGACCTAGCGTTGTTGCCAGGATCGCTGTCGAATCAGGAGAAACGATGTTCTACCGCATGACCCGCCTTCACTGGAGCGCAGACCGCTACGACGATGTCGTATCTATGGCCGAGTCGATGAGGAGCCGGGTCGAAGCAATAAGTGGGCTGATGTTCGCCGAGTTAGCCACGACTGGGGAAGGTGAGGGCATGATCATTGCTGCGTATCAGTCGGAGGCTGATTATCAGGCAGCCTCGGCGGAGGTCGAGTCAATTCTGGGACAGTTGGGTCGATTGCTGACATCTACACCACATGGCCATCAAGGCACTGTCGTTGTCTCCTACGGCAACGCACCGCGTCTTGCCTGAACTCAAACGGCATTCCCATACCCGCACATAACGGCACTTATGGGCGGCTGATCACGGCGTCAGAAACCGTGCATAATGCCGGTTATGTGCGGCTGAGATGGCCGCTCTATCGGCTGCTACCCGCCTGTGCTTGCTTCGGTTTCAGCGATGTGTTTGAGATCACCACGGACCGTTTCCATCTCCTTGGTCATCATCCGAGTGACGAACAGGGCTTCAAGCAAGACCCCAAGAGGCCGAAAGCCCGGCATCATTTTGAACTCGACAACATGAGAGGCCCTCGTTCCCGACTCGATCTCGGCCAAGGTCCACATGAGGTCGATATGGATCGAACTGTCCTTTCCAATGTGGGTCTGTTCGGAAGGTGGGGCGAAGCGTGTGACTGTCCACTCGGTGGTGGACTTCATCCCGGCGACCTTGCCAGTTTCTGAATACACCGACCCCTCACCGAATTCGCCTTCCGTAATCATCGTGGCCACGTCGGTCATGTTCCCAAACTCGGGATAGCGGGGGACGTCAGACATCAAGTCCCAGACGGCCTGACGTGACGCCGATATGTCGATCGAACCTTCGATTATCGGCATGCGCTTCTCCATTGGTAGAAAGATCCGAACCTACACTCCTTGATGCCACCCGCTCGGAGCGGCGCTTATGGGCGACACCAAAGTCTGGTCGGAAGTGTCGGATAGCCTTTCGTGATGTCTGACTTCCATCTGGCCCAGTACAACATCGGACGTATTCGAAAGCCGCTGGACCATCCGGATGTGTCCGAGTTCATAGCTGCGCTAGGTCCGATCAACACCCTCGCCGAGGGTTCGCCAGGGAGACACTCGGCGTCCATATGGAATGAGGCATACGAGCAAAGTCGAGCGGCATCAAACGGAGTAGCTCCTAGCTGACTCCTCGATCTTGGACATCAACTTTGTCAGTTCGGGCGAGATCCGATCGAGTCGTCTAGTCGCGCGTCTGACCACGTCATTACCAATCGTGACCTGGCGACTTCGGTCAAGCCACATCTTGATTCCCTCTTGGGGCCGTCGCGTCTTGAGGTAGTCGTCCTGAAGGACAGTCCAATCCTCAAGCTGATCATCGAGATCGGCTGGCTCCAGGTAGTAGATGATGTCGGGTTTCGAGAGTCTGAAAAGATCCAACGCAGGCCAGCGCCCGTTTTCCAAAGCACCGAACGGTGGGGGCGGGACTATGCCCCGAGCGAAAACCCATGCAATCGCCACTCGACGTCACCGTCCCTATCTTCGAACCTGTCGCGCTCGACCCACGACGGAGAGGGCCATGAGCAGGATCGCGGCGAACAGGAAGATCCAAACGGTCGGGTTCGTCTGGGATGTTTCAGACTCGAAGTTGATGAAGTTGAACTGGTCGATCTGTTGTATTGGACCGATGTACCACAACATCAGATAGGTAATCTCGAACACCTTGCTGCTACCGGTCCAGGTTCCGAACGCAAGGGCTAGCGATGGAATGAAGAGCGCCCCGACGGTCCACACCAGCACACCGGACCCGTCGCCTTCGGCTATGAGCCGGACGAGAACGCCTGCTCCGGCGAGGGCGGCAACGATGAACCCTGCCAGCCAGGTTGCGGGGAGTTGGCGACCGAGCGGACGGGGTGTTGAGAAGACATACCCGTCGGTGCGATAGCGGGCTTCGCGTACGCCCAGCGAGGACCAGATCAGCAGCGGCCACACCCAAGCCAACGGCAGGAGGGTGTTCTGCGCGGTCTCCAGCGGGACCAGGAGTGCGGCGACTACCAGCCCCGCGGCGACCGCATACCAAGACCAGGGTCGTCCTTTGAGTGTCATGCGCAGTTCGGCGAGCAGCACAGCGCCGAATCGCCAACGAGTTTTGCCTGCGGGAAGGGGCGTGAGCCGGACGTCGGTGGTCTCGATGAGGCTGACCTCTGGTTCTGAGGTGCGCTGAGACTTGCCCAGACCGGCGACCGTCAGGACTTTTCCTCGCAGATTCGCAAGCCGGCCGCTCCCGTCACGGGGCTGGTCGTATGCCGGGTCAAAACGTTTGAAGAATCGGACCGATAGAAAAACGATACCGATAGCCACTGCCACCATCACAGTGGGGTAGATCAGACTTGCCGGTGTCCACGTCATGCCTTCCCAGACGAAGGTTTGTTGCGGATGTTGCGGGCCTATCTCACGACCCAACACCTGCATTGCGTTGGCTTCGAAGACCATGCAGCACGACGATCCGCCGGTGTGTCCCGGAACTGCGGCTACCGCGCCCTTCTCCATGGCCCTGATAACACCGGAGGCCGAGATGACGACCAGGAAGAAGGAGAATAGGTACAGAAAGAAGTAGGCCACGTTGCCGAAACCGCCGCGCAGCCAGCGGACGGTGTCGAACAGAACCGCCAGTGCGGCTACGACGGCCCATGTCGGCAAGGCGATGAACAGAAACGGGGCCACCAGCGGCCAGATCTCGATCTGGGTTACCTCACCGCGAACCAGCTGCATGACTCCCGCTGCGAGGATCAGGATGACCAGCATCGCCGTCAGGACAGCGAAGTTGCTCAGCCACTTTCCGAACAAGTAGAAGGTTTTGCTGATGGGAGTGGTGGCGATGATCTGGCCGACACCGGTTTCGCGGTCTCTACTCACCGCTCCTTTGACAACGTAGAAGCTGACGAGGCCTAGATACGCACCGGCCAGCATGGCGACGGCAGCTCCGATCCACGCCGAGTTATAGACCCCGCGATAACCGTCTAAGTCGATTGTGACGTAGGAAGCGTCAGGAGTCGGAGCAAAGAGATAGGCCACCACAATCATCAGTCCGAGCGTTATCAGAAAGCTGGTACGCCGGCCTCGTTCCAAGAAATCGGCCCACGCCAGGCGAAAAAGAAGACGCGCTGAATTCACTCCGAGACCTTGACCCTGCTCCGCTCAATACTGTGCAGATAGGCGTCCTCCAATGATGGCGAAACAAGCTGCGCGTCACCGTCAGGAGCCTCGTTGGATATCACTCTGACGTGGACACCGTCGCTTTTCCTTATGGTGCTGCTGATCAGGTAGTCACGCTTCACCATGTTGAACTCTGAGCTGGCGATCACCCAGATCCAGACTTTCCCCTCGACGTCTGCCAACAACAGCTCGGCTGTGCTGTGAGCCACCAACCGGCCCTCACTGATAACCGCGATGTCGTCCGCGGCGGCTTCGACATCGGAAATGATATGAGTGGAAAGGATGACAATCCGCTCCCCTGACAAGTCGGAAAGCAGGTTTCGGAACCTCACTCTCTCCTCAGGGTCGAGTCCGACGGTCGGCTCGTCAACAATGAGCACCTTCGGGTCGTTGAGCAGCGCCTGAGCAATACCTACCCGTTGTCTCATCCCACCCGAATAGCCACCCAGCGGCCGCTTACCAACCTCAGTCAAGTTGACTAACTCCAGTAACTCTCCGATTCGCCGCTTGCCGGCCGCTGTGTCAAGGCCCTTGATGGCTGCGATGTACTCCAAGAACTCGACCGCGTTGAGATGCGGATAAACCCCGAAGTCCTGGGGCAGGTAACCGAGGACAGCACGAAGATCGTCCGGCGACTGGACAATGTCCTCCCCGTCCCAGGTGACCCTGCCTTCACTAGGCCGGCTGATCGTCGCCAAGATCCGCATCAAGGTTGACTTCCCAGCACCGTTGGGTCCGACCAACCCAAGCACCCCAGACCCCAATTCCAAACTGAACTCCCGCAACCCCCAATGGTCGCCCCGGTACTGCTTACCAACAGACTCCATCACTAGTTTCATGACGCGAACCTAGTGGTATTGATCCCTGAGGTTGTTGACGCGGCTGATGGGTGTGCCGTTGATGCGGTGTGGTATCGGTAGTGATTGTATTGGTGGATCCGATCGTTGAGGGCTTCGCCGCGTTGTTTGTCTGAGGTCCAGGTGGTGGCGTAGGCCCATTCGGTGCAAGGGTCCGTTGTACCGTTCCACCTTGCCGTTGGTTTGGGGTTGGTAGGGCCGGGTTGTGACATGGTCGATGCCGACCGATTCGAGGGTGTCGGCGAAGATCCTCGAGGTGTCGGAGTAGGCAAGCTGGGTGTGGTCGTCGACTGCTGAATGCAGGTAGGTGTATCCGACCCGTTTCGGACGGGACACGTTGCCTCGGCTGTGAGCCCGCCATCCGCCACCATCAGGGATCTGCCGAACTTTTTGAGGTCGACATGGACCAGCTCACCAGCAACAGCCTTCTCGTAACGTCGGATGACCCGACCAGTGGGAGGGTCGAGATCACGGAGACGGGATAGTCCGAATCTGTTCAGCACCCGCCACACGGTTGAAAGCTCCAGTGGCAGGTGACCAGCGATCAGCGCCGGCCCCCACTGTCGGTTCACCCGCAGACCAATAATCCGCCGTTCAGTACGTTCAGGGAGCCGGTTCGGAGTCGAAACCGGTATCGACCGCCGCTCACAAAGACCAGCCTCGCCAGCCTTCAGATACCGGTTCTAACGCTTATGGGCGGGTGTGAAGATCAATGGGGACCACGATCCTCTGGCGTCTGATACGCCATTTGGCGTACCCGGTCATGTCTTTCGTCCCTGCCCACCGCCACATTGCGGCGGTAGATAGTTGGTAGGAAGCCAGTGTCGAAGAGCGATCTGGCGCACATGCAAAGGAGCCAAGTCATCTCGTGGTCTAAGTCTGGACGCCGAGATGAAAACCATCGACCAGACCCTGCGTTCTCTGATCAAAGAGACGGCTCCCGCCCTGCTCGAGATGTATGGGGTCGGGGTCGACACTGCAGCCACACTGTTGGTCACCGCCGGGGACAATCCCGAACGGCTCCACAGCGAAAGGTCGTGGGCTCACCTCTGCGGGGTGACACCCCTCCCCGCCAACTCGGGCAAAGTGACCACCAAGTTCCGGCTGAACCGGGGAGGTGACCGTCAAGCCAACGCCGCCCTCTACCGCATCGTCCTCACCCGAATGAGCACACACGACGAAACCCGCCGATACGTTGCCAGACGAAGAACCGAAGGTCTCTCCACCCCAGAGATCATGCGGTGCCTCAAAAGATACGTGGCCCGCCAAACCTACAAACAACTGCCCCACATGATCTGAATCGTGGGAGGGGGTCTGACCCCATCAACCGGCTGACACGCTCACCAGCGTTGTCCTAATAATGACCTGTCGACCCCCACCCACCCCTCTCCAGGCGGACCGTGTGACCTAATAAGAGCCTGCCCACCAATCAGGTGTGGCCCACCCCAGTCCTGTCCACCCGCCGGCAACTTGACAACATAAGAGAATCATTATGTAGCCCTCGCCCGGCACGCATAAGTGCCGTTATGTGCCGAGTTTGGTCTTGGGAGTTGTCACTCGGTCAACTCATCGATAGGTGCAGTACGCCGCTTTGGCGCTAGGCAGGGACCCATGTCCATGCATACCAGACGATCAGTCCGTTGAACAGAAAGCCAAAGACAATAAGGAAATTGTCGAAGGCGGATTCGTATGGCAAGCCTGCGAGGTTGAAGAGGACGAGGAGTATGGCTACGACGACGCTCACCCAGCGGATTGCTGGATACTTCAACGTCAGGGACAGGACGACCATGACTATCGGGATCAGCATTATCACCGAGATTCCCAACCACATCCACTGAGATACTTTCTGGCCTTCTATTTCGCCGGGCGTAATGTCACCGGCAAATATTCGCAGCACATCTCCCAAGAGGTAGGTGAGCATTAGAGATACCCATAGTCCTGAAAGGATGATCCTCACATCCTCCATGATTCAATCGTCTCCTTTCTGAGGAGGACCAGTGTTACGTCTCTGCTATTCGTCGTCTTCACTTGTGGACCGTCCAACACCGCGGCTCTTGTGTAGGCAAGTGGCGATGTATTCTGCGATACGAACTGTCATTTCGTGTTCTGTTCCACGGTGATGATGGTCTTTCCCTGGGCGTGTCCCTCGCCGACATGACCGAAAGCTTCGGGGGTCTCGTTCAGTGGGTACGTTCGGTCGATGACCGGTGTGACCTTGCCGGATTCGGCAAGGTCCTTCAGGGTGACTAGGTCCTCTTTGTTCGGCAACGAAACGAACGGGCGTCCTTGTTGGCTTACGAACAGTGACACCATCAATGCTTTCAGGAAGTAGCCGAGTCCACCAAACCAGCCGCTCATGGGTGCACCGTTGGCTAACAGAGTCCCCTTTGGAGTGAGGGCGGCTCTGATGTCTGACAACGAATGGTCCCCCACGTTGTCGAGGATGAGGTCGAAACGTTGCCCGCTTCGCGTGTAGTCCTCTTGGGTGTAGTCGATGACATGGTCTGCGCCGATCGATCGGACCATGTCGATGTTCCTTGTGCTGCACACGCCGGTCACTACGGCACCGAACGACTTGGCGATCTGCACTGCGAACGTTCCGACACCGCCCGATGCACCGGAGATCAAGACGTTCTGTCCTGGCTGGAGATTCCCTTGATCTCGGAGAGCCTGGAGGGCGGTGAATGCCGACACCCCGATCGTCGCGGCCTGGTCGAACGTGAAGTTGGTCGGTATCAATGCCAGCGCGTCCTGGGAAACAGTCGCATACTCGACGAAGGCACCCTTGCACCAGCCGAAGACTTCATCACCCGGTTTGAACTGTGTCACGCTCCGGCCGACCGCCTCGACCGTCCCTGCGATATCCGTTCCCGGAACACGGTTCTTTGCCCTGGCCATGCTGAACGCAGGGCGCAGGACGTACGGCACACCTCTAATACCGTGCGAGTCACCAATATTGATCGAAGCCGCACGAACCCGGACCAGTATCTCATCATCGCCGAACACCGGCTTGTCTATTTCACTGAGTTTCAGGACATCATCAGGTGAGCCGTATTTGTCTTGGACGATCGCCTTCATCGTGTTCTCCTGATTTGTCGCCGATTCGGTTTAGGCGTCCCGTCAACCATGAGCAAGACCAAAGAACCGAACTAGGGTCAAAAGACCATTCGACAGGTCGGTAACCCCACTAACCCCCGCACATAACCGGCGTTATGTGCGGCCTGAAACGGGAAGGGTTCAGTGTCTAGTCAGTCGGCATGGGATGGGTATGACCCGCAAGTAATCATGGCCGGACCCCGATCTACCTGGTCCACAACCGAGTCGAAAGGGCCAGCGATGCAATCAAACCGAACCACTCTGAAGAAGAAGAGTCGGTGTAGCCACGAACAGACCGTCGCAAGTGCCGTTGCGGGTAACGAACGCCTCGTATGTGAAGCGTGTGGTTACGTCACCATCAAATTCAGCGGGGCGATAGCCCCACCCGGTATCCCGACACCTCGTCACGAAGTAGGCGCCAAATGAACCCAACCGAGAACAATGGGAGCGGCGAGGACGGCCCGTACCGGCAGATAGTCACGAAAACAGCGCAACAGCTCTGGGACAACGCCTAGAAACCGACCTGTTGATCTCGGCCTAGCCAACTACTCATAACCGTGAAACACACCCGCCCATAACCGGCATTATGTGCGGCCACGAACATCCTCTCACAGCAAATAATTGTGCGATGTTGGTGAATGGTGACCAGGGGTTTTGGGCTTTTGCATAGCTGTGAGCCGAGGAGACTTATCAGGGATGCGCTCTAACCGGGCTGAGCTATGGGCCCTCGATGACGGTGGTCATCAAGTCCGGGAATTGTATCCGCTTCGTTGGGCGAGGCGAAGTGGACTCGAGTTCACCATCCGAGCTTTGCGAACTCTGGTGAGTGGCCCGGCGTCTCGTCGATGATGGACCAGTCGCCGGCATGACGGAACACCGGGTCCTGGCCGGTGATCGTCGTGAGATTCTCGAGCAGGACGTCGACATCGAGGCCAAAAGTGAGAATCCGGTGGGTGGATGTCTGGGAGCGTCGGGCTGTGGCAGCGGTGGAGCTTTCCGATCCGGTCAGATGAACGAGTGGGCCACGAGGGTCGCGATTATGGCTACCAGGCCGACAACAAGTGCAAACACCATGCGATCGAGCCGATGGGTGATCGCTTCAAGGCGGTGATCAATCGTGTTGAGTCGGTCTACCAGCCGAACCTCGAGGGCGTCGAGGTCTGCCTTGGTGGCGAGGTCGGTGCTGTGCTGTGAGGTAGGTATGCCATCAGCGTGTTTACGCAGTCCTCTCCGAGGATCTCGGTGAGACCATTGTATAGGTTGAGACGGCGTGGCTCGGCGGTGGTCATGCGTCCACCATGTCAGGCCCGAGCGTCTGTTGCATGGGCCTCGGCGGGAAAACACGGCCATGATGGCGTCTACCACGCCGAACTATCGGGGAATGAGACGATGAAAGCGATTGTGCATGACAGCTACGGCTCTCCTGATGTCCTGGAGCTCAGGGAGATCGAGAAGCCCGTGATCGGCGATGATCAGGTGTTGGTACGAGTGAAAGCGGCTTCGGTGAATCCGTTGGATTGGCATTTCATGAGAGGCACGCCATATCTGGTGCGCATCCAGGCCGGGTTGTCCAAGCCAAAACGCACGACAAGAGGGGCGGATCTCGCCGGGCAAGTTGAGGCGGTTGGCAAGAGCGTGACCCGTCTTCAACCCGGTGACGAGGTTTTTGGTGAGGCGGTGGGCTCATTCGCGGAATTCGTTGCCGCAAGGGAGAAGGTGCTTGCACCCAAACCACCCAACATCTCTTTTGAGGAAGCGGCGGCAGTGCCGGTGGCGGGGCTGACCGCCCTCCAGGGGCTTCGTGACAAGGCAAAGATCCGGTCGGGGCACAAGGTTCTGATCAACGGGGCGTCGGGAGGCGTGGGCACATTCGCCGTGCAGATCGCCAAATCATTGGGGGCGGAAGTGACCGGAGTGTGTAGCACGAGGAATGTGGACATGGTCCGATCGATCGGCGCTGACCATGTCATCGATTACACCCAAGAGGACTTCACCCGAGGCGAGCGGCGTTACGACGTGATGCTCGACACAGTGGGGAACCACTCGTTGTCAGGTTACAAGAGCGTTATCAACCCTGATGGGGTGTATGTCTCAATCGGATCAAACCAGATGGGTGATTGGATCGGACCGCTGACTCATGTGCTCAGAGTGATGGTTACCTCTTGGGTTGGCTCTCAACGATTGGTGCCGATGCTGGCTCTGGCGAACAAAGAGGATCTGGCCGTCCTGGCGGGGCTTCTCGAGTCAGGAGAAGTGACACCGGTGATCGACAAGACTTACCCACTGGAAGAGACCGCCGAAGCGATTCGCTATCTCGAGAAAGGCCACGCCCGGGGGAAAGTCGTCATCACGGTTTGATCTGGGTTCTCCTCCGTAGAATCTCTACCCCGAGCTTTTGGACTTAGGAGTTTCCCTTCTGAGCTGAACCCGTAAAATGAGTTACATGGGGACGTAGCTCAGTTGGAAGAGCACCGGCTTTGCAAGCCGGGGGTCGTGGGTTCAAATCCCATCGTCTCCACCGGGCCGAGGAATGGACCGTCCAATGTTCTCGGTTGTACTGGCTGACATCAGAATGGAGTGACATGAGAAACGCAGTAATCGTCGATGCCGTCCGCACTCCGGTCGGCCGCCGCAACGGAGCATTCAAGAACACTCATCCTGTCGATCTTGCCTCCGTTCCGCTAGAGGCTCTCGTCGAGAGAAACGATCTGGATCCCGAGCTCATCGAGGACGTGATCATGGGCAATGTCAGCCAGACCGGCGAGCAGGCCTACAACGTGGGTCGCAACGCTGCTCTCGCTGCCGGATATCCCGAGTCGGTGCCAGGTGTGACCATCGACCGACAGTGTGGCTCGTCACAGCAGTCGGTTCATTTCGCGGCCCAGGCAATCATGGCCGGGGTCCAGGACGTGGTGGTGGCTGCGGGTGTCGAGAACATGACCAGGGTTCCGATGGGGGTTACCGCCCAGCAGGGCCCCGGGCTGCCGTTCGGAGCCAAGATGTTGGAGCGTTATGCCAACGGACTGGTCCCCCAGGGAATTTCCGCCGAGATGATCGCCGAGAAGTGGGGGATCTCCCGCGAGGAACTTGACGAGCTGTCTCTAGAGTCCCACCGGAGGGCCGGCCAGGCCACCGAGGAAGGCCGATTCGAGGGTCAGATCATCCCGATGGAAGTCACCCGGGACGCCGGAAGCACAGAGGTGATCACCAGAGACGAAGGTATCCGCTGGGACACCTCCCTCGAGAAGCTGGCATCTCTTCAGCCCGCTTTCCAGAGCGACGGCCGGGTCACCGCGGGCAACTCCTCGCAGATCTCCGACGGGGCCGCAGCATTGCTGCTGATGGCAGAGGACAGGGCAGAAGAACTCGGCCTCGAGCCAAAGGCGAGGATTCACACAATGACTATGGCGGGGGTCGATCCGGTGCTGATGCTCACCGGACCCATTCCGGCAACGGAGAAGGCGCTCGACCGCGCAGGTCTGACCATCGACGACATCGATCTGTTCGAGGTGAACGAGGCCTTCGCCGCGGTGACCGTGGCATGGCGCATGGAGCATGGAGGCACCGACCCGATGGCTCTGTGGGATCGAACCAATGTCAACGGAGGTGCCATCGCCCTCGGTCATCCCCTCGGTGCATCCGGTGCACGCGTCATGACCGGTCTCGTGTGGGAGCTGGAGCGCACCGGTGGGCGATACGGTCTTCAAACGATGTGTGAAGGGGGCGGCATGGCCAACGCCACCATCATCGAGAGGCTCTAGGCGAGCCTTCGGCTCGGCAGCAGCGGGTTGGCACCATGACCGGGACTCTCGCTGTCGACATCTTGATCGCCGTCGTGATCGGTCTCATCATCTGGCGTGTCTCCATGAGGGTGGTCAACATGTTGTCGACCCCACCCCCGGAACTCGACCCCTCCGATGTGGTCGAGGTCGACCAGGACTACAAGTGCTCGGTGTGCGGCGCCGAACTGACCATGAAGGCGGTCAATATTCAGGAAGACAAACCCCCGAGGCACTGTCGCGAGGAGATGGACCCGGTCTGGCGTCCGGGCTAACCCCGGAGTGGCGTATCGCTGCCGCCCGACTCGCCAACCTTCCTCAACTAACTACATGTATGTAGTTATCCAGTGCATTGTCCACATGGTGTGGAGAATTACAAGCGTGTAACCCGTGACGAAGGCACTCTGCGGATTGACTATCGTCGCCAACTGACATGCCAGAGTCGAAGCGCCGCAAACCAAAGAACCGACCACCGTCACAGAAGGCGATCGCCGCCGCCAAGGAAAAGGACCCCAGTCCCACCTGGTATGTGGCACTGATCGCCGGCCTCATGATCATTGGCGTGGTTCTGGTTCTGGTTCGGTTCATATTCCAGATGGATCAGATGGTCTTGGTGGCCGGTCTCGGGTTCATCGCGGTCGGGTTTCTACTGACGACCAACTATCGATAGCTGGTGTGACAACCGGAGAGGTTGTCCCTGGCGGGATGGTGTGATTGGTTGATGTTTGGGTGAGCCCTCCTTGCGAGACTGTGGGTTATACGACTCGCAGCTCGAAGGAGGGCTCATGGGAAACGGTACAAGCCATAGGCAGCATCCGAATGCGCCGCTGACCCCGGAGGGACGTCGCAGGATGGTGCGGTGTGTCATCGACCGTGAATGGACTGTGGAAGCGGCTGCTGATCGGTTCCAGGTCGACGCGAAGACGGTGCGTAAGTGGCGGGACCGTTACCTCGCTGAGGGTGAAGCCGGGCTACGGGATCGGTCGTCGCGGCCGGTGCGGTCGCCGAATCGGACACCGCGTCAGATGCGTCGCAAGGTGTGTCGGATACGCCGCAAACGGCGGTGGGGTACAGATCACATCGCCCATGAGGTCGGGTTGGCTGCATCGACGGTGCAGAACATTCTTAACCAGGCGGGTCTGGGACGGTTGGACCGGGGTGACCGTGCAACGGATCGTCAACAGGTGCGCCGGTATCAACGAGACACGCCCGGCGAGTTGATCCATGTTGATATAAAGAAGATCGCCGGGATCCCCGACGGTGGTGGCTGGCGGGTCCGGGGCCGAGGCTACAAACAGGAGAAGTCAACCAGACACCGCTACGCCGGCTACCGCTACATCCACACCGCCATCGACGACCGCAGCCGTATCGCCTACTCGGAGATTCTCGACGACGAACAAGGCGTCACCGCAGCCGGGTTCTGGCGGCGTGCAGCAGCCTGGTACATGACGATTGGAATCACCCCGCAACGGGTCATCACCGACAACGGAGGCTGCTACAAATCAGGTGACTGGCACGAGGCGTGCCGCGCTACCGGCACCACAGTCAAAAATACCCGGCCATATCGGCCCCAGACCAACGGCAAAGTCGAACGGTTCCACCGGATCCTCCTCGAAGAATGGGCCTACATCCGACCCTGGCGATCAGAAACCCAACGCGCCAAGGCATACGCCGGGTTCATCCACTTCTACAATCACCACCGATCCCACGGATCGCTCAAGTGGGCAACACCCATCACCATCATCAAGGACAACCTCCCCGAAGAGCACAGCTAGGAGCCCGTACCGCTCCTAGGGAGTTGTCGTCGACGTCACGATCGTCGTAGTGGTCGGCGGGGGCAGGGTGGTGGTGGTTGGCGGCGGTTGGAACTCACCGATGGTGACAGTGACAATGTCACCGGGGCCGACAATGTTTCCCTCCAAGGGGATCTGATCGACGATCGTGCCGTCCTGAGCAGGATCTCCAACGGGTTGGGTGCTGTTGGACACGTTGAGGATGAGACCAAGATCGTCGAGAACCAACTGCGCTTCGCTCTCGGTCAGACCGATCAGGCTGGGCACCTCTACAGGCTCGGAGCCCTTGGAGACGATGAGGAGGATGGTGTCTCCAGACAGCACCTGGCTGCCCGCCTCAGGTTCGGTTCTGATGACATCGCCAAACGCCACTTCCTCGGAAAACTCCTCGTTGACACTGAACTTGAGTCCGAGGTCGGTCAGTTGGGCGATGGCGTCGAGTTGAGACATGCCGGCAAGATCGGGAAGCGTTATCACCTCCGGCCCCGATGAGACGACCAGGTTGATCGGTGTTCCGGCGCCCACTTCGACACCCGCGGCGGGCGACTGTTCAATCACGACGTCGACTTCGAAGTCGGCGTCAGGACGTGTTACAACCTGGCCGACAGCCAGCTCTGCATTCTCGATGAGTCGTTTGGCGTCTTCGACGTTCTGACCGATGACAGGAGGCACCGAGAACTCCTCTGATCCGGTCGAGATGAACACATCGATGATGGAGCCGACCTCGGCCTCGGTCCCAGCGGGCGGGTCGGTCCTGATCACTATTCCCGGCTCGGTTGTGTCGTTTGTCTCGAACTGCGGGTTGGGTACGAACCCGTCGGCCTGGAGTCTTTGCAATGCAGCGTCCTGAGTGAAGTTCGTCACGCTCGGGACGGTTGCAATCTCGACATCGGCGTCGACGCCGCCTGCCAGACGGAAGAGGAAGAACATGAGAATGGCGAGAGCGACGAGGAGCGCGAATGCCGTGATGATGAAAGGCATCTGAGAGGGAGGCTCATCCTCGATCTGCCGGTAGACCTCGTCGGGTGGCACCGTGGGTGGGGGGACGGCCGACATCACCTGGGTGGTTTCGGCGCCGGCAGCCGCACCTCCGGCCACAACCGGCACGATCGGTGGGACTACGACAGGGTCACCCTTGAGTACGGCAAGCAGATCCTGACGCATCTCCTCAGCCGACTGATAGCGGCCCGCCGGGTCCTTGCGGAGGGCCTTGGTCACAACGGCGTCCAGCGATTCGGAAACATCCGGGTTCAGTGATGACGCCGGGGGCGCCTCGGTCGACACGTGTTGGAAGGCAACGGCCATAGGGCTCTCACCGGTGAATGGCGGGCGACCTGTGAGGGTCTCGTAGAGCACCACCCCCAACGAATAGACATCGCTTCGGGCGTCGGCGGCCGCGCCCTGGGCCTGCTCGGGGCTGAAGTAGGTGGCGGTGCCGATGACGGCGCCGGTCTTGGTGAGCTCTTGGCTGTCATCCCATGCTCTGGCGATACCGAAGTCGGTGACCTTCACCGTTCCATCCTTGGCCAGCAGGATGTTGCCCGGCTTCACGTCGCGATGAACCAGTCCGGCCTGATGGGCAATGGATAGTGCGGCGGCAGTCTCGGCGGCAATTTCGAGGGCGCGGCGCGGCAGAAGCGCCCCCTCGGACCTGAGGACATCGCGAAGAGAGCGTCCATCGACGATCTCCATGACGATGAAATAGGTGCCCTGTGCCTGCCCCCAGTCGTAGATTCCAACGATGTTTGGGTGGGTGAGATTGGCCGCAGCCTGGGCTTCACGACGGAAACGCTTCACGAACGCTTCGTCCGAGGAGAACTGGGAGTGAAGGACCTTGATGGCGACCTTGCGGTTGAGCAGCGTGTCTTGACCTTCGTAGACATCGGCCATTCCGCCCCGGGCAATGTGGGACGTGACGTGATAGCGCTCGGTCAGTTCGGAGGGGGTTTGCATCGAGTCAGAGAATTGTAGGGAGGGGTTGGTGCCAACTCATGACTGCGACGCGATCCAGATCTCGATCAGCTCCGATGCAATAGGTGCCGCCAACGATCCGCCGGTTGCGGACTCACCCGAGGAAGGACTGCCTTCGATGAACACCGCCAGAGCAATGGTCGGACTCTCGACTGGAGCGAATCCTATGAACCAAGGATTGGAGAAATCGCCACGACCCGTGGCCGTGCCAGTTTTGCCGGCAACCCTCACCCCCGGTACCGCGGCCCGGCGACCGGTGCCTTCGGTCACGACGCGCTCCATCATCTGGGCAAGCACCGAAGCCGTTTCTGGCGCCATGGCGCGTCCCAACTCTGTGACCTCGGTGGTTTCCACTGTCTGACCACCGGCATCGAAGATGCGCTGGACCATGTAGGGATTGGTCACAACCCCATTGTTCGCTACTGCTGCGGCGACCATCGCCATATGCAACGGCGTGGCACGCACGTTGCGTTCCCCGATTCCACTCTGGGCCAACGCTGCATCATCGCCAACCAGATCGTCGGTAGGCCAAACGGCTAGGGGAATCCCCCACTCGTAGGCGATTTCGGTGTTGAAGCCGAGAGCTTCGGCCGTGATGGCGATGTCGATCGCACCCAGTTGAATCGAGAGGTCGGCAAACACGGTATTGCAGCTGCGAACAAAGGCCTCGAGGAGGCTCACAGATACCCCGTCATTACATGCCTGGCCACCGAAGTTGGAGATCGTCGCTGTTGAGCCGGGAAGGTCGAATTCGTTGGGGTCATCGAAGGTTGTTCCCGGTCCCGCCGTTCCCGTGTCGATGGCAGTGGCAGCCACCACTGTCTTGAAGCTCGATCCTGGTGCGTAGATCTCCAGTGTTCCCCTGTCTATCAATGGTCGAGACTGGTCGATGAGCAGGGTTTCCCATTGCTGGGCGGCGTCGTCTCCCAGAAGCAAGTTCGGGTCGAACGACGGTGTCGAGACGGCTGCCAGGACCGCACCCGTTCGAGGATCAAGGGCGATAACCGCGCCTTTGTTGTCGCCAAGAGCCTCGAGGGCCGCTAGCTGAAGCCCTGTGTCGATCGTGATCTCCAGGTTCTCGGGGCGGAGATCCCGTCCCAGAATGACCGCGACTATGTCACTGATGGTGAGATCTCGTCTCGAGCGCAATTGGGACGAGTACGTCGCTTCGAGAGCACTGCTGCCCACCAGGAACGAGGAATAGCCGACAGCATGGGCGAATGCCTCGCCCTCGGGGTATTCCCTGATGTAATCGCGACTCCCGGGGTCCTCCACCGATCTGGCGACGACCGTCCCGTCGACGGTGACGATCAGACCTCGCTCTTTGCCGCGTTCTGTCAACGCCGGACGTGGGTTGAGCGGGTCCGTCTTGAGATCGTCAGCACGCACCACCTGAAACCAGGTGACGGCGAGAAGAAGGGCGCCCATCGCGGCGAATATGCCAATGGCGATTCGACGAATGGGGCCGTTCATGACGCTTCCTCGTGGCTGATTCGAAGCAACAGGGCGATCAGGAGGAGATTGCCGACAAGAGCCGAACCGCCGTAGGACATGAAGGGCAGAGTGATCCCCGTCAGTGGAAGGATGCGGAGTATCCCGCCGATGATCAGAAACACCTGGATCCCGAAGATGAATGTCAGACCGGCAGCCAACAGCTTGCGGAAGGTGTCGCGACTTCGGAAAGCGATGCCCAGACCGACGCTGACGACAAGAGCGAACAGTGCGATCACAGCCACGGATCCTGCGAACCCAAGTTCCTCACCCACGGCAGCGAAAATGAAGTCGGTGGACGCATTGGGGATCAGGTCGGGCCTTCCCAACCCCGGGCCCGCTCCTGCGAGGCTGCCGGACCCGAGGGCAAAGAGCCCTTGTGCGATCTGGAACCCCTCGTCTTGATAGTTCTCGAATGGCGCAATCCATGCGACAACCCGACGCTGCACATGGTCAAACATCACAAACGAGGCCACCCCTCCCAACAAGGCCAGCAATCCACCGGCAGCCAGATAGCCGGTGGCGCCGGTGGCGGCGTAGAGAAGCAACACGAATCCGGCGAACAACAGAAGCGATGCTCCGAGATCACGCTGCCACACGAGGATCACCACGCTGACTCCCCAAGCAGCCAGCAGTGGTATCAGTTGCCGGGGCTCCGGAAACCGGAGTGGTCCCACCTGGCGGTGTGCCTCACGCAGAGCACGCTGATGGTCGGCGAGATAGGCGGCAACGAACGTAACCAAACCGAGTTTCGCCAACTCCGCAGGCTGGAACTGCATCTGGGTGAAGCCGAGCTCGAGCACCACCCACAGACGTGATCCGTTGACTTCCAGACCCTTCAGCGGGAACGCCCAGTCGGACGACAGGTTGGGAAGCAAGAGCAGAGCGATCGAGATCACGAGAATGAGATTGCGATAGCGACGGAGCACCGAGGTCCCCGGCTTGGACAGCAGGGCAAGCACGAGCGCCGCCAAACCAGCCCCGATCAACAACCACCACCGTTGCAGCCCTGCTCGAGCGACGTCCAATCTGTACACCTCTAGAAACCCGATTGCGGTGAGGGCGACTATCGGCGCCAGGAGCAGGGGGGTGGCACGAGGCGCCCACGTGCGCACGGCGACCTGGAGGCCGCCGAACGTGATCAGGAACACCAGAAAGGTGAGACTGGTCTGCGCGTCGACACTGCCCCCGCGAGCGAAGTTGACGAGAGTCACACCAAATGCCGCCAGAAATGATGCCGCGATGATCAGGGCGGCTTCGGTGTTGCGAGTCATCTCTTAGAGGGGCACTAGCACTCAGCCAAGGGTGTCGACGACGATTACTGTGATGTTGTCGACGCCACCAGCCTCGTTCGCCGTCTCGACCAGTTTCCAGACCACATCATCGACAGTGCCCCCGTCCATCGCCGCTGCAATTGCGCCGTCGTTAACCATCTCGTTCAGTCCGTCCGAACACAGCAGGATCCTGTCCTCGGGCTCGAGCGTGATTTCGATCTCGTCGATGTTGACAAATCGGCTGAGACCGAGGGTTCTTGTCAGCATGTGACGCTGTGGATGAGATGCCGCTTCTTCAGCGGAAATCTCGCCGAGGGCCACGTACTCGGCGGCGACGGTGTGATCCTCGGTCACCTGGCGCAGTTCGCCGGCCCGGTACATGTAGGCGCGACTGTCGCCCACGTGTGCGAAGGTAGCGGTGCCGTTCTCGCCCAGTGTCACCAGGGTCATGGTTGTCCCCATGCCTTCGAGACTTGGTTCTCTGGCCACTTCCTCCCTGATCGCCCTGTTGCCGGCTGCCACCCGGTCACCCGGCAAGAGATCGTTCGACGCGGCCGCATTCACAGCGAGTCGCGAGGCGACTTCTCCGGCGACATGACCCCCCATGCCATCGGCAACCACGAGAGTCGTCGGCCCGTGAGACTCGCCGGAGGAATCGGGATAGAGGGAGTCTTCGTTGTTCTCCCTGACCATCCCCTTGTGGGTCGCTGTCGCCCAGAGGTATCTCATCGAACCTCCATGACGGTCTTGCCCACCTGGATGTTGTCGCCGCGTCGGAGTTCGGTCGGAGCGGTGACACGACGACCATTCACGTACGTCCCGTTTGTGCTACCCAAGTCGTGGAGCATCATCGCATTCTCCTGAGCCACCAGCCGCATGTGGAAATCGGAAGCGTAGGGGTCGTCGATGAGTAGGTCGGCCTCGTCGGACCTGCCCAGCACGGTCACGTCGGTGATTTCGACTTCGATGCCCTTCTGGCTTTCGGATCGGACAAAGAGGATCTTTCTTCCCTCACGACGTCGGCGACGCACCGAGATTCCCAGGTGCGAACCGATCGCCCTGGCCACCTGCCAAACAAACAGATAGACCAGGCCGAGAAAGATGATCCGCAGAATGGCGAGGATTACGTCTGGCATCAGAGTTTCGCAAGTCGGTAGCGGTGGTCCGAGAATGCGAGGACGGCGCCGGGATTGACTGCTGCCGCTTCCCGACCAACCGGCTCTCCATCGACGGACGTGCCGTTGGACGATCCGAGATCCCTTATCCAGATCTGACCGTCCTGTCGCCAAATCAGCGCATGTCGACGACTGATATCCTCGAAGGGGAGGACAACATCGGCCCCCGGCGACCTGCCGATCAGAGCCCGGTTGCGCCCCACTTCGACAGTCTCCGACCCGACCAGACGCGCCCATGGAACGGTTGGACCCGGCATTACCTTCAGGTGACAGACGACCGTACCGGGCGAAATCTCCTCGGAGGCTTCGAACGCCACCGCAATTGGCCCTTCCAAACGCAGCCCTTCGTCTGCCGTGTAGCGGTCGACCTCCTCAGCCAAAACCCTCTCCATCTCTCCGGGGTCGAGGCTCAGGTCGCGGGGATTGACGAGGATCGTGTATGAGTTGGCGGTGGCGGGCCCTGTCGCGTGCTCATAACGAGCGAGGTCGGCTTCGCGTGCCAGCTTTCCGGCGATTTCCGACGGATGAAGATGACCTGAGAACGCCTTCCCTGCCGCGCCTTCGAAGAGACGTTCCAGGCGGCGCTCGAAGCTGCGGACGAGGCTCAAGGATTGAGAGATTAAGGGTCGCTTGGCGGTCATGCGGAATACCACAACCAATATGGCTTCTGTACGATCCCAGGTTCCAACAGGGCGAGTGGCGGAATTGGCAGACGCGCAGGATTCAGGTTCCTGTGATCGCAAGATCGTGGGGGTTCAAGTCCCCCCTCGCCCACGGTGACACTTGATCCACCACCCCGCCGGCGAGCGGTGGCACGCTACTTCCTGCTAATAGTCGTGGGTGTCGCCGTCATAGTTGGCCTGATTGTCTCGGCCTCCGGTGATGAGACCCGCGCCGAGCTTGATTATCTCCAGGAAATGCAGAGTCAGGCCGTGGAGATATCCAAGGGTGGTGACGCCCTCCGTGATGTTGTTTCCCGTCTCCAGCGCATCGACAGAACCGAGTTTGTGACGGTCATCGACGGAATCATGGAGGATCTGGCCGTGGGCCTGGCGTTCGTCGAGAACGCCCCTCCCACTCCCTCGTTGACCCCGGTTCGCTCGATGTACCGCCAGGCATTACGGACCTGGGAGGACGGGGTGGAGGGGTACGGTGCCTCGGTTCTCGAAGCGGCGGACAACCCCGAGAGTCTCCTGGTTGTCGACACGATGGCCGACTCGTTGGCCGAACTGAGGGCCGGCGACACCTTCTATGCCGATCTTGTGGTCGAGATGCGACGAATCGATATTCCCAACCCGCTGACACCCGATGCCTGCCGTCATACTGATGCCGGCGGAAGGGCAGTCTGGTGAGTCTCTCGGTTTCGTACATCGACTCCGCTCGGTCCCCGAACAGCGGGCTGGCACTTCGCCCCGGACTCGCCGTGAGCCAGATCGTCTCCGACCCCGAGTGGCAGGTAGACCCATCCGACCAGGTGGTGGTTCCGATCACCGAAAGCATCGTGTTTTCGGTCGTTGTGACCAATGTCGGCAACGTGGCTAGTGGAGCTGAAGCGCTCGTGCTGGAACTCACCGGTGGACCCGAGCAGATACGCGAACAGGCAGAGGTGGCAGCGCTTCAGCCAAATCAGCAGGTGACGATCATCTTCGACGCGTTGGAGGTCGAACCGGGAGGCATATACGAGGTTGCGGCCATCCTCGCCGTCACCGGCGACGACTCCAATGGCAACGACAACGAGATCCGGGTCCAGTTCACCGTCAACGAAGGCTGATTCCGGCTTTCCTAAGGCATGGCGCGTCGTACTTGATCTCTCGCGCAAACAGAATGCTCGAATACCCGACGCATCGTTACCATCTGGTGCCCGATGATCGACCCGAAACTCCTCCGCGACGATCCTGAGCTCATCGTCGAATCACTAAGGCGACGCGGGTCCGATCTCGATCTCGATGCCCTGATCGAGCTGGACGCTTCTCATCGTGCCGCACTTCGGGAGTCCGAAGAGCTGAGGGCGTCTCAGAACGAGGCAGGCAAGAAGATCGCTTCGCTCGATGGCGACGCCAAACAGACTGCCATCGAAGAGGTCTCAGGTCTGGCGGCTGCCCAAAAGGATGCGGCGACCAGAGCCGACGAGCTGGCGGCAGCCTTCAGGACCGCCTTTCTCGAAGTTCCCAATCTGGTCGACCCCTCCGCAGCCGACGGCTTCACCGAAGAGGACGGTGTCGAGATCAAGCGGATCGGCGATGCCGCCACCGAGGGAGCCGACCATGCTTCGCTCGGCGAGGCGCTGGACATCATCGACACCGCTCGTGCTTCCAAGGTCTCGGGGAGTCGGTTTGGCTACTTGAAGGGCAAGGGTGCCCTTCTCGAGCTCTCGCTGGTGCGCTGGGCCATGGACAATCTCTCCGAGGCCGGGTTCACCCCGATGATTCCCTCCTGTCCTCGTTCGTGAGCACGCTCTTGAAGGCACCGGATTCTTCCCTGAGGCCCGCGAACAGGTCTACGACATCCCCAAAGACGAGCTTTTCCTGGTGGGAACCTCGGAGGTGTCGATGGCGGCGTACCACGGTGACGAGATCCTCGACGGGGATGACCTTCCGATCCGATACGCAGGGTTTTCCACCTGTTTCAGGAGAGAGGCGGGAACATATGGGAAGGACACAGCCGGCATCTTCAGGGTTCATCAGTTCGACAAGGTGGAGATGTTTGTCTTCATCGAGCCTGAGGAGTCCGTCGAGGAGCATGACCGGTTGCTCGAAGTCGAGGAGTCACTGGTGCGCCAACTCGACGTTCCATATCGCGTCGTCAACGTTGCTGCCGGCGACCTGGGAGCGTCGGCTGCCAAGAAGTACGACATCGAGGCCTGGTTTCCGGGAGAGCAGAACTACAGAGAGATCACCTCGTGCTCGAACACGACGGATTTTCAGGCTAGGCGACTCAAGATTCGAGCCAGGGGTGAGAAGGGAAACCGGATTGTTCACACGCTGAACGGCACCGCGTGTGCCGTGGGTCGAACGATCCTTGCGATTCTGGAGAATCACCAGCAGCCCGATGGTTCGGTGGTGATCCCAGAGGCGCTCCGTCCTTACACCGGGTTCGACAGCATCGAACCGTGAGCGAGGTCTCCGACCCGATCTTTGCCAAGATCGCCGCACAGTACGACCGGGTAAACCGGATCCTTTCATTTGGCCAGGAGAGGAAGTGGAGGGCTTTCGGTATTCGTCAACTTGGCCAGGGGTCAGTGCTCGACCTTGGCTGTGGCACCGGTGATACCGATTTCGAGGGCCGCACGGTTATCGGAATCGACCCGGTCATCGAGATGCTGGCTCTGAGCCCCGTACTGGCGAAAGCCGGTGCCGTCGGGGAGGCGCTGCCGTTCCGTGATGCCAGCTTTGACGCTGTGTTCAGTGCCTATGTATTTCGTAATCTGACATCGGTCGACGCCACTCTCGACGAGATGTATCGAGTCCTGAAGCCGGGAGCAGCGGCAGTGGTGATTGGTCTGAGCCGTCCTATCAACCCGGTCCTGCGTTTCATCCACCGCATGGGAACCGCCGTCGTTCTACCTCTGGTTGGGCTGGTCTTTGCTCGTGCCCCCAAGGAGTATTGGTACCTCCACAAGAGTCTCGACACCCTGCCGTCCCCCGAGAGGCTGTTCGCCGGGCGTCGACTCGACTACGAGACGCACTGGCGCAACGGCGTCTTCGGCTTCGTCTATGGCGTGAGGCTTCGCAAGCCAGAGTGATCGTGACCCCGTCGTCGAGATACGCTGCACACCGTTGACACTGGCCGCCGGCTCGAACCAGGTAACCCTGCGGCACCCGGAACGATCCACTTAGGGCTGCTTCCTTCCGGACCTGACCCGATTCATGGTGTTCCGCCGCGCAGGACCCAGCCGTCAACACCGCGTGTCCGGCATCCGGGCGGTACGCCCCGGCGTGTCGTGTCCCTCGGACGGGGGATTCGGTCCCGCATGAAGAGGGTTTCGGGTTCAGGGCACCCCTAGCGCCCCACCTACACGATCACCCGGAAGGCTACAGACGCCTTCCAGCTACGGCGAGGTGAGGATGGAATCCGGTCGGTGTTACCTTGACGAGTTCGCATGTCAGCTCATCGTTTCGGACCCAACTTCCCCCGGCTCCTCACGGCTGCTCTCCTTCAGGAGATTCCGTTTGCGCTGATGATCCATCTCCCGGGACATCTATCCGATCTTGGGGCTACAGAGGCCCTGATTGGAGTGCTCTACGCCGCCTCGGCGGCGGTCTCGCTGCTACTCCGTCCAGCAATGGGCCGTCTCCTCGACCTGACTCACCGGAGAACGATCCTTCTCGTTGGAGGTCTCGTCAACGTGGCCGTGATCTTCAGTTTGGTCACGGCAGATGTTTGGGGCCCGTATCTGTGGGTGCTGTTCCTCGCATGGAGGGTTGTCCAGATAACGATGTTCACTGCGATGCTCACCTACGGAGCCGACTCGATCCCCGTGGAGCGCCGCACACAGGGGCTCGCCATATTCGGCTTGTCCGGTCTGATCCCGATCGCCATTGGCGGATACATCGGGGACGTTGTCATCGACAACTTTGGCTTCGATGGGTTGTTCGTGCTGGCGGGGGTCATCGGGCTTGTCTCGTGGCTTATAGTCAGAACCCTTCCGACACTTCCGGTGCGAGGTCGTCAGCCACGACGTAGCTTCTGGGCGCCGCTGGTTCAGAGGAACATGCTCCCGCTGTGGTTTGTTGCGCTGCTTTTTGCCGTCGGAATCGAATCACTGTTCACCTTTACCCGCACCTATGTCGACGAGCGTCAGATCGGGACCGCCGGGGCCTTTTTCGCGGCATACGGAATCGCCGCGGCGCTAACCCGGATCGCGGGGGGCCAGTTCTACGACCGAATACCTCATCGGCCTCTCCTGGTGGGTTCGATTGCCGCCTACGGGATCGGTCTTGGAATCATGGCGTTGGCCGGGTCGGAAGTCTCGCTGATGCTGGCAGCCATTGTCACCGGTACCGCTCACGGCGCGGTATTCCCCCTGCTCTCCAGCGAGGTAGTCAACCGTGCCCGGATCTCGGAGCGAGGATCGGCGATGACTGTGTTCACTTCGCTGTTTGACATAGCCTTGCTGCTCGGCGCCCCGACGGTCGGTTTCCTGATAGTTGGGTTCGACTATCTGGTGGCATTCGCGGCGGTCGGTGTGATCTTGATCGTTGGAGCGGTTGTCTATGGGATATGGGACCGACGAATGGTTGCCGGCTCAGCGCTTGTCGGCGAAGAATCTCTCGAGTAGTCGACTGCACTCGCCGACGAGGATGCCTTCGACGAGTTCGATGCGGTGGTTGAGACGTCGGTCCTGTGGGATGTTGTAAAGGGACCAGGCCGCGCCGGCTTTGGGGTCGGCCGCCCCGTAGACGATGCGGTCCAGTCTGGCCCAGACCCCAGCTCCGGCGCACATCGGACACGGTTCCAGGGTCACCACCAGCGTGTGACCGGTCAGCCGCCAGTCGCCGATCTCCCGTGATCGAGTAGACAACACCAGCATCTCTGCATGGGCGGTCGGGTCCCGGAGTTGCTCACGTCGATTGCGGTCGACCGCCACCACTTCCAGCGAATCGTCGAGAAGAACCGCTCCCACCGGCACGTCGCCGCCCTCGGCCGCCGCCTCGGCGGCTTCCAGGGCTACTCGCATCGGGGGTTCGTAGTTGGTTGTCGATATGGGCTCAGTCACTTGTGGCCATTATCCTTCCTCATCCCGTTGGTCAGGACGGGGTCTGTCTTTCAGACAGGTGCCCGGAGGGATCGCATAGTCTGGTCTAGTGCGCGGCACTGGAAATGCCGTTGGGGGTTTACGCTCCCTCGAGGGTTCGAATCCCTCTCCCTCCGCGAGTCGTAGTGGGTAGGTCATCCCGACCATAGGGTCGGGCGCCGACCCGTTGACCTGCGGCCTACAACCTATGACTTACCGGGACGGCGCTCCGGCGCCGTTCTCGGAGGGGTCGCATAGTCTGGTCTAGTGCGCGGCACTCGAAATGCCGTAGGGGGCTGACGCTTCCTCGTGGGTTCGAATCCCACCCCCTCCGCCGACTTGGGTCTGGAAACCTCCGGTAGTTAGACCCACATATGGGTCTAACTACCTCGAGAATGCCTTGTGAACTATTTACCGCGAGAATATGACGGCGCCCGGAGGGGTGGCCGAGTGGTCTAAGGCGACGGTCTTGAAAACCGTTGGGCTCGTTTGGGTCTCGTGGGTTCGAATCCCACCCCCTCCGCAGGTACCGTCACAACCGAAACTTGGAGAGGTGGCCGAGCGGTCGAAGGCGCTCGCCTGCTAAGCGAGTAAGGGGTTTATAGCTTCTTCGAGGGTTCAAATCCCTCCCTCTCCGCCAAGGTGGTCCCTGTCGTTTGGCGGGGTGTCCTTGATTCAGCCGCCAGGCCCGGCGTCGGGACCGGGATCCTCGCCTGCGGCCACGGCCGCAAGACGAGGGAGGTAATGGGTCCAACCCATCTCTTGCATGGCGCTCTCGTCGCTGGGCACTTCGCGGTGGGTGAGAACGAGCAGGGTCCCGTCAGCCTCCTCGCTCAACTCGATCTCCACGGTCGTGGATCCGGGTGGAATCCCGGGACGGTCGACCCATCCCCATGTGAACACCACCCGCTTGTCGGGCACCAACTCGACGAACTGGCCTCGAGCGTTCATTCCGTTGCCCATCACCATCGAGAAGATTCCGCCTCGCTTCGCATCGAGGGATGCGGACTCGCCCTGCCACAGCGACCATTGCTCGGATTCGGTGAGATACCGGTACACCGTCGATGGGGAGGCCTCTATCCGCTGTTTGAGAACGATGTCCCTCATTTGTCGGACTCTGGGTTCTCGATTGTTTCGGCCAGATGTTGAAGGGTGTCGCTCCACATCGACTCGAGAATCCCCTTGTAAGGCGCGAGTGCATCCTGGTTGGCCCGGTAGAGCCGGCGATTGCCGTCCTTGCGAACTGTCACGAGGCTCGCCTCCCGCAACACAGCCAGATGCTGAGAAACAGCCCCAAACGTCACATCAAAGTGACTGGCGATGTCACTCGCCGCCATCTCCTCGTCCCAGACGAGACCGAGAATCTCACGGCGTCGCGGCTCTGCAACCAACTGAAGTGTGTCCATCAGAGCCCTATTTTAGTGGAAATTGAAACTCAGGGTAGGATTGTGATATAGTGATCACTGAAATAGAACGAGAAGGAGCGCAGAATGTCAAGATTCATGATGATCTACAAGGGCGAAGCCACCGACATGGCCGATATGACCGAAGAGGAAGGCGCTGCGGTGATGGCCAAATGGGGCGTCTGGATGGAAAAGGTCGGTCCGGCACTGACCGACGTCGGTACGCCTTTCGGACCAAGTGGCTCAATTGTGGACGATGGATCAACCGGCCCCGGGATAGGTCTCACCGGCTACTCGATCGTCGAAGCAGACAGTCTGGAGCATGCCAGCGCCCTGACCGATGGTCACCCTTACCTCAGTGAAGGCGCGGGCAACTACTCCATCGAGATCTTCGAGCTGATGCCGGTCCCGTTCGAGGACTGAATCGGGGCGAGGCGCTTCGCGCAAGAGACCATATTCGAGGTCCCACTCAGGCCAGCGATTCGATCCAGTCGTTGACGGCATCGGCGAGCAGCGGGAGGGGCATTGCGCCGTTGGTGAGCATGGTGTCGTGGAAGCCCTTGATGTCGAAGACGTCACCCAAACGCTGCTCGGCATCACGACGAAGACGCATGATCTCGATCTGGCCCATCTTGTAGGAGAGGGCCTGACCTGGCATCCCGATGTATCGGTCCACCTCCTGTTCGATGGTGAGCAGTCCGATGGGGGTCCACTTCCTAAGAAACTCGATGGCCTGGCGGCGGCTCCATCCCAGGACGTGCATCCCGGTGTCGACAACCAAACGTCCAGCTCGCCAGGCGTCGGCGCTGACCATTCCGAGCCTGTCGGTGGCTGACGTGTAGAGACCCATCTCGTCGGCAAGACGCTCCGAGTAGAGGCCCCAACCCTCGGTGTGGGCGTACACCTGGGCATAACGTCGGAAGGTTGGGATCCCATCGAGTTCTGCCGCCAATGAGCGGTCGAAGTGGTGACCGGGGATCGCCTCGTGGAAGTGAATCGACTCGTACTCGAAGAGGTCGCGTTCCTCGGGTTTGTAGGTGTTGAGGAAGTAGGTGCCGGGTCGTGACCCGTCGACAGGTGGCTGCATGTAGTAGGCCGGAGGCATCGCCGGTGCTTGGCCTGCCGGCACAGGGACCACCGTGCACGGTGTGTCGGGCCGGGCGCCAAACCAGTCGTCGACGGCGTTCCAGGCGCGATCGATCGTATCGCGGGCGTGGTCCAGCATCTCGTCTTCGGAACTGAATCGCAGTGACGGATCGGAGTGAAGCCGCTCGAACACTTCCTCCATGGTCCCCAGGCCAAGCGCCTCCTGTCCGATCTCCACCCACTCTGCGGCGTTGATCTCGGTGGCCCACCCTTGGCCCAGATCGTGGATCATCTGGGCTGACGTGTCGAGTTGGGTGTACTTGTGGATGAGGTTGGCGTAGATCTCTTCGCCATTTGTCATCCACACCAGACCGCATTTGTCGTCGGGGCGGGCGATGGGCGCCATGTGTTCGAGAAGACCAGCCCGATACTCGACAAAGGCCGGTCTGATGATCGAGTTGACCAGATCTGTCGCCCTCTCCAACCAGGAGCTGGCGTCGGCCCCCTCGGGCAATCTCAGCTGGAGGAAGGGGTCGCTGGAGAGATCGGATGCGAGATACCCGTCGAGTTGACCCACTACGCGGGCGACGGAGGCCCGGGCTGGTGTCATTCCATTATCTGCGTTGACTCGATGGAAACGCAGAGCGTCCCTCAGGTAATCGTCGATCTTCGAATAGCGTCCGAGGAGGGCCTCTGCTTGGTCTGTTGTGGCGACCGTGTTCTCTCGGGTGTCCGAGAGGAGGCTGGTGTGGGGGCCGAGGTAAGGGTCGACGGTTCCCACCAGAAACCGATGCTTGATGTCGGTGCTCCATACTCCGCACTCGTGGATGAGAAGCTGGACGGAAATCCGGTCCTGTGTCGAGAGAGCAGTCTGATCGATGTGGCCCGCCTCATCAGCGAGTGAGCGAAACCTAGATCCCATATCCTCCAGCCACTCGTCGTCGAAACGTCGTAGCTGGTCGTCGAAGTCGTGCTCGCCTCTGGCGGTGGCGACGGTCGGCGCGTATTCGGCGTAGGTCTTCCAATAACGATCGGCTACGGATTCGAGTGTCAGGTTGGGCTCCCTTGTCTGTTCAGCCACCGTACCCCCGCTCTTGTGGACTTCGGACAGGTGGGAGCTGCCGGTTATCCTTTTGGCTTCCCTTGCGCTCGTAGCTCAACTGGATAGAGCGTCTGACTACGGATCAGGAGGTTGTGGGTTCAAGTCCTGCCGGGCGCGCAATACGAAGCCCCTACGCAAGCCGGGGGTTCTGATGCGGTCGATAAGTCGTGTCACCTCGCGAGGCGACCTCTGGGAGCCATTCGCCCCATCACCCCATGTCGATCCGGCAGATGGCCGACGCAAACGATGTGCCTGATCTAGCCGAGCCGGTGGGCGTGCTCGGTGCGAGGCACCTTTGGCGATCTGCGTTGGCTGGGTGGGTCAGCACCGGGGTGTACGAAGACGTGACGTCGTGATACCATGATGGCATAGCCAAGCGAACTACGACGGTGCGAATTCCCGAAGACCTTGCTGAGAAGGCGGACATCATTGCTCGCGGTCGCGGCATCAGTGTCAACGCCCTCATGCTCGAAGCGCTACAAACTGAGGTCGAGCACGTCAAGGACGATGCCGAGTTCATGGAAACTCTGAGAGCTCTGACCGAGCGAGACAAAGAGATTCTTGATCGTCTGGCCGAGTGAGATACCTCACCCTGGCTGAGGGCTCACCATCGCCGGGGCCGTCACCGGAATCAACGCCGCGATTGTGTCGCGGGCTGCCCGCTTGGAATTGCTCGACTCAGCGCTCCGCGCACCCCAAGCTGGTTTCGGTGATGTCGAGTTCTATCCCGAATTCGTGGACAAGGCAGCAGTCCTTGTGGTGCGTATCGCGCGAAACCATCCGCTACCGGACGGCAACAAGCGCGCCTGGCTTGGCAACCACTACCATGTTCTATGCGCTCAATGGCCACGAGTTGAGGGTCCCTCGCGACGAGGCCGTCTCCACCATGTTGGCGATCGCCGCCGGAGAACTCGACGAAGCCGCGGTCGCTGATTGGCTCACCGAACGGCTCGACGCCAACACGCTCTGATAGGCCGCACTCGGGGAGCCAAGTTGGGAGCCATCCGCGGTGGACTACTGCGGATGTGCATGGACGCCGATGGACCTGAGACCTTTTCATTCCGGGCGCTGCGGACAACGGTGGGCGGCCGTGGATACCGCTTGGAGATCTACGGATCAGAAGGTTGTGGGTTCAAGTCCTGCCGGACGCGCACATAGACTCCATGGGTAAGAGCAGTTTCTCGTGTCACCCAGTTGGTCGTGCGATCTCCCTAATGCTTCGACTGCAACCGGCCTCGAGGCTCGAAGAAGACGCCGGAAGAACCGAACCATTTAGATCCGAGAGGCCAGGTCGGAGCATGCGGCACCGGAACCTTTAGGCGGCTTACGCTCTCGTCGCGCAGTACGGATTCGAGAACGGCCATGCCTCATCGATCCACGTAGACAATGCCTCCCAAACCGCCGCATCCAACTCGGCACGACTCTCACGCACCCATGAGCTGACTACCGCGTCGTGGCCCGGGCGGCGACCTGGATAGATGTAGATACAGCCGATGACATCGTCACCGTCGAGGATCGAGTAAGTAAAGCCGCTGCGCTCCTCGAAGTCCTTGACGTGTCGGACCAGATCCTCCAAGTTCGCTTCCAACGTCATAGCCACCGGCCAATCCGGCTCTTCTTGTTCATCGAATCCGGGAGTAGACCGGATGTGGTCGATGCTCGACATCCAGGCAGCGTGGTCACGGTGGTTGTGTTTCTTGCCCAACGGTTCGAGGTGAAACTTCGACCATGCGTAGGTATCCGGGACTTCGAAGCTCAGCGGTACGAACGGTTCTTCCATCCAGTCGACCATAACCTCGGCTCAAGCCGCACATAGCGGCATTTATGGGTACCCGATCGTCGAACTAGGAGTGGTCGGCGTGTGCTGCGATTTCCCAGACAGTCAGCGCAGGTTCTGCACCGGCCGTCCGAAACATGCGAACGCCGGAGTGGGCCTACATCACTGCTCGCAACGCGTCACGATGAATTCCCCGACTAGGGCATCATCGTCTGTGGGGCCTGGGTTGTTCACCATCCGAGTGAGGGTCCCTTCAGCTCAGTTGGAGCTACTTCTGGTAAGGCCGTGAACTTGGAGCCGTAGTCCAGATCTCGGACCTCTTCGTGCCGGGCGCAGAACGCTTCGATCTCAGCTTCTGTTGCAGGTGGAGGTGTAGTCGTGTCCCCGGCGACCTCTTGGCCACATGCAGCCAAAAGGATCATCAACAGCATGACTACCCGAGCGGACATCCAATTACCTACTCAACCCGGTCCAACCCAAGCCTATCCGACAGCCTCCCACACATATCGCGCTCTCCTGCTGTATCCGTGGGTCAGTTTCGGCCCGGTCCCGAAGTTTCAACTTGATTTCGAGCAGCGCTGAAGGTGTAGCGTGAAATCATGACGATCGATTTTGCACCCTCCCCTGACCTGTTTCCGTTCGAATCGAAGTGGTTTGAGTCCTCGGTCGGTCGGGTGCACTACGTCGACGAGGGTGAGGGTCGTCCGATTGTCTTTTGTCACGGCCAACCGATGTGGAGTTTCCTCTATAGGCACATCGTGCTCGGTCTGCGTGACCGGTTTCGGTGCGTGGTCATCGACTATCCGGGTTATGGGCTGTCAGTCAGACCCGACGGCTATGGGTACACCCCTAGGGAGCATGCCGCGGTTTTGGGGGAACTGGTTGATCATTTGGGGCTAGACGACATGATCGTGATGGGTCAAGACTGGGGAGGACCGGTCAGCATGAGCATGGCCGCAGCCAGATCTGAACGTGTATCCGGGTTGATCCTGGGCAACACATGGTTTTGGAAGGACATCAGCCCAACGATGCGTCTCTTCAGCAAGTTCATGTCTACAGGGTTTATGCAACGCCGAATCCTGGAGAACAACTGGTTTGTCGAACGTGGGATCCCAACGGGTACAGCAACGAAGCTCTCGGACGAGGTGATGGAGCATTACCGGGCCGTTCAGCCCACTCCGGAGATGCGTGAGGCTTTGCCTGTCGCCCCCCGGGAGATTCTGGCGTCGGGAGATTGGCTCGGAGACCTCGACGCTCAGGTGAAAGCGAACCTTGCCTCGAAACCAGTGCTGCTGGTCTGGGGAATGAAGGACATGGCTTTCCGCCCGAAATTCCTGGCTCGAATGAAAGAGGTCTTTCCCGACCGAGTAGTGGTGGAACTGCCCGAAGCGAAGCACTACATCCAAGAAGACGCTCCGGACGAGATCATCGCAGCGATCATCAACCGGTTCGGGTAACAATCATCGACCGTGATTCCGTTTCCTCAACGAACCCTGCAGACGATTCCTGCTATGTGAGCTCTGAGGTCATCTCCCACCAAATGGGGTCTCACTCAATAAAGGTGCGTTCACGCTTCTCTGAATGACAGCGGGTCCAAGTCCTGTCGAGCGCGCAGGCAAACCCCTGTCTTTGCGTGGGAGTGCAGCCCTCTAATGAGGGCTAGAGCCGAAGAGGATCTCGGCGAGTGCTCGATATCCGAACACAGGGTCCGGTCCCAAGGTCTGGATCGACACGTGGTCGGCCCCGGCGGTGAGATGACGGCGCAAGCCTTCGACGATCTCCTGCGGAGTGCCGGCCAAGACCAGCTCATCGACGAGGTGGTCGCTGCCACCGTCGCTCAGTTCGGGTTCGGTCCATCCCTCCCTCAGCAGGTTGTTGCGATAGTTCACCAGTCTGAGATATCGGCTGACCATCGCCCTACCGATCTCACGAGCCCGCTCCTGATCGGATTCGACGACCACGGTCTGCTCCGGGGCGAGCAGCGGGCTGTCGCCGATGACCCCCCGAGCGAACCGGGTGTGGCGAGGCGTCGTTAGATACGGGTGGGCGCCTCTGGTGTGGTCGGCTGCGGCAGCCAAGACCTTGGGGCCCAGAGCGGCAAGCACGAGGTTCTCCCTTGGTACGCCCGCTGCATCGAGTTGGCCCAGGTAGTCGAGAATGGTGGCAACTGGACGGCGATACTCAGAAGTCGCTTCTGGGTGCCCGATGCCGACACCGAGGAGGAACCGTCCCGGATGGCGTTCGCTCACACGGTGATAGGAGTTGGCGACAGTGCCGGCAGCGTCATGCCATATGTTTACGATCCCGGTGGCAATGGGGATCGAATCCGTGGCGTCCAGCAGCATCTCGATGGTCCGAAGGTCGCCACTCGGTGAACCACCTAGCCAAAGAGCACCGAATCCGAGCCGCTCCACTTCCCGGGCAATCTCGGGGGTTGTCTCACCAGCTCGCCTGAAGATTCCAAACTCACCAAGTTCAATCATCATGTCTCTGCCAAGGATTCAGACCCTCGAGTTATTTCCGCTGATACGAGAGAACTTACATTGACCTGCGGGCCTCTTCGACCGGGCGACTTCTCTCCCGGGCTCGGGTCCCCAGCGTCATGGACCAAGGGCCCGGCCCGAAGGAGAAAATGGGAACCACTGAAGAGTCCCCGACTCGCGTCTCTGTCTAGTCCGACAACCCACTTTGAGCGCCATTGTCAAACCGCAGCCGGTATGTGCGGGATCGCGCTATCATTAATCCCACGTCGTGGACGCTTCCGGCGACGCTAAACACGGAAGCAGAAACTCGGTTAGGAATCTTTGGGCCTCGCCACCTTCTCGACGCCAGAAGGAAGGCAGGTCCATTTCCTATTTCTGACACACAATCTGGGTGGAGCTGGCGCCCCGTCGCGGCTTTGTTCAATCCGCTCCGCAGACGAATCCAGAACAGCGTCAACTGCCGATTCAACCGGTCCGGCTACCAGGTCGAAACGGTGTCCGACGAGTTCGCGGCGAACCTCCGGGCATCACTGACCGTCGAACAAATCGTTGACATCTGGACAGAGACCGTAAATCAGTCGCTGCAACGGTCGTAGATAGCCCTTTGGCTCAACCCACAATCATCCCACGAAGGACAAAGGCCTTTCCGAGGTTGAGCCAGGCACATCAATCAGACGCTGACTGATGGGTGATCAAAGGACTCGGTCACAAGCAAGGTCTACAAACGGACGGGCTGTGGTCTCTTTACACGTTTAGGTTGCCGATCCATGGAACCCTTTCTCACAGGTGTTGTCGCCGGGTACGGGATCGCCATCCCGGTTGGTGCGATTGCGATCCTCATCGTTCAGGTGGGTATCAAGTGTGGGTTTCGATGCGCTTTCGCTGCCGGAGCAGGGGCGGCCACCGCGGATCTCGCATACGCGGGACTGGCCGTCCTCGGAGGAGCGGCACTAGCCAGGGCCGTCGACTCGGTCGGAGACTCGCTCCGAATCGTCAGTGCAATCGTCCTTGTGATCATTGCAATCATCGGTCTCCGGAGGGCCCGAACCTCGCCCGAAGAGACCGAATTCACCTATCCCGACCGATCCGAGTTGGCCGGCACCTTTGTTCGTTTCCTGGGACTCACCATCATCAACCCGACCACCGTCGTCTATTTCGCCGCCGTGATCATCGGTATTGGTGTCGCCTCGGACCTGACTGCGGGCGCCGGGGTGGTATTCGTTCTTGGAGCCTTCCTCGCATCCCTCTCCTGGCAGACCCTGCTTGCCGTCACCGGAGCGTTTGCCCGAAATCGACTCTCCTCTCGGACACAGACGATCGCCGTGGTGATGGGCAACCTGGTGATCCTCGCACTGGCGGCGGTGATCTTGATCTCCGAATGACCTACCGTCGCGTTCAGTGAGTGTCACTGCAAAGCGCATGGGGATGCGCACCTTCTTCGTCGTCTGGGGAGGTCAACTGGTCTCAGTGGTCGGGTCCGGTCTGACACGTTTCGGTGTTGCGTTCTGGGTTTTCGGCGAGACGAATTCGGTCACCTCCCTGGCCATGGTCATTCTCGCCGGTTCTGTTCCAGCGATCCTCATCGGACCGTTTGCCGGCACCTTTGTAGACCGTTTCGATCGTCGTCTGATCATGATCGGAGCGGACACTCTTGCCGGCATCTCGTCAGTGGCACTGGCGGTGCTCTGGCTCACCGGGAACCTCGAGCTGTGGCACATCATCGGAGCCTCGGTGGTGGGAGCGATTGGGGACACTTTTCAGGTGCCGGCCTATCTGGCATCGGTGACTCTTCTGGTACCCAAGAAACAGCTCAGTCGGGCGAACGGTCTCACCAACGTCAACCAGGCTCTCGGTCTTGTTCTGACCCCGGTGTTGGCAGGGTTGTTGATAGCAACTGTCGGGTTGGCAATCATCCTCATCATCGACGTGGCTACCTTCGTTGTGGCCGTTGTCACGCTTTTGGTGGTGCGGTTCCCCGATCCAGAAGCGAGCGAAGCCGCGGACGAGGAGAGGTCGTTCATCGGTGAGACCGTTGAAGGTATCCGTTACCTTACGCAACGGATCGGTCTTCTCCTCTTTCTGTTTCTGGCTGCGATTCTCAATTTTCTCCTCGGATTCCACAACATCCTTGTGTTTCCGCTGCTCCTTTCGTTCACCACCGAAGCCGTGGTGGGGTCGGTGTTCTCGGCGGCGGGCATCGCGATGCTTCTGGGCAGCATCGTGGCCAGCAGTTGGGTCGGGCCGAAACAACGAATGCGGTTCATGCTGGCGTCGATGGCAGTTGGCGGTATGTGCGTTGCGCTCTCCGGGTTCCGGGCGTCCGCAATATGGATCGCTGCCTGGACGATGGGGCTGATGGCCCTTGTCCCCGTCATCAGCGCCACGAGCCAGACATTGTGGCAAACCAAGGTCGCTCCCGACTACCAGGGGAGAGTGTTCGCTACGCGTCGAGTCATTGCCACCGTGGCGACACCGATCGCATACATCCTCGCCGGTCCACTCGCCGACGGCTTCTTTGAGCCACTTCTCGCCGACGACGGCGCGCTTGCCGGGCCAATCGGACAAGTCATCGGCACGGGCCCGGGACGGGGAATTGGCTTCATGTATGTGCTCATGGGACTGGGTCTGGCAGTCGTCTCCCTGGCCGGGTTCGCCATCCGACCCCTGCGAAACGTGGAAACCGACTTACCAGACGTAATCGCCGACGCTCCCACGCCGGAAACTCTTAAGGACGGTTCATAGCGCAACCCCGAGAGATTTGTCGGCACAGCTGTCAACTCATGGGGTCATTCACTCGTGGAGGGCGCAGGATCTCATCTGGCTATCGCAGCAGCGGTTGGGCGTGACCTCTAGTGTCAGGCCGGTATGTGTTGTCACAACAAAGGAGGCACATTGTGGTTACCGAAGCCGAGTTGTACCCAGCCCGGTTGGACATCGACTATCCGGAGAGACTTGACCGGTTCTCGACGTTCTTCCGTCTGATCTGGGCCATCCCGATCCTTATCGTCGCGGGGTTGCTGTCAGCTACCTCGAATTCGACCGTGACAACCATCGTGGTCACCGAGACGGGCACAATAGTTTCCAGGGTCTCGGAGAGCGGCGGGGGGATAGTCGGTGGGCTTTTTGCTGCCACGATGCTGATGATCGTGTTCCGGCAGCGGTACCCACGATGGTGGTTTGACTTCGCCCGAGAGTTCGCTCGTTTCGGAATGCGAGTCGGCGCCTACCTGGCCCTGCTCACTGATGAGTATCCCTCGACCACCGATGAGCAGTCGGTGCATGTCGAAATCGACTACCCCGACGTCGAAGGAGACCTCAATCGGTTTCTGCCGTTGGTGAAATGGCTGCTCGCCATCCCCCACTACATCGTGCTCGCCGTCCTGGTAATCGGTGCCATTTTCGCGATATTGATTGCTTGGTTCGCTGTCCTCTTCACCGGGCGTTACCCACGGGGACTGTTCGACTACGTGGTCGGAGTAGCCAGATGGGGTCTGCGTGTGCAGGCATACACACTCCTGTTGGTCACCGACCGGTACCCACCATTCAGCCTCCAATGAGCTGAAACCAGCCGCCTCTAAAGAATGGAGAAAATGATGAAAGTGAGAGCGATGTCCAAGAGGCTGCGATGGGTCTTACTTGCAGTTCTGATGATGTTGGTCCTGTCGGCATGTGCCGCTGGGGCGAACCCGGCCGTTGATGTTCCTTCGGCGGAGGGAGAGTTGGCGGGTTTCTGGTTAGGGCTATGGCAGGGAATCATCGTCCCGATCACCTGGATCATCTCCCTGTTCTCAGACACCGTGAGCATCTATGAGGTCCACAACAACGGTGGTTGGTATGACACCGGGTTCATTCTCGGTGCCGGGTTCTTCCTGGGTGGTAGCGGAGCAGGGTCCAGAGGAGTGAGACGACGCTGACGACCAATCAGATCATGGGCCATCCACATTGCTGAGAGTGCGGGGTGATGGGTGTGTGACGCTCATCACCCCGCTTTGTTTTGCTAGAAGTTGGACGAGCTGTGATCGGATCCCTTGTCTGAGGGGCTCCCGTATTTGGCCCACCATTTCTTCGCGGTGTCTATCCCGCCGACGCCGAAAGCGATGGCGAGGGCGATGGTGGACGATGCAATCACGATTTTGACGACGTCTTCGGCGAAGGTCACCTGGAGGATGTCCATAGCGAACAACAGTCCGAAGAGGATCACTCCTATGTGAACCACATATGTCAGCCAGGGGACGTTCTGTTCGTCGGCGAAGGGTTTCACCAGACTTGACGCCCAACTGCCGGCAGCGGCAGCGATGATGACAATGGTGGCTGCGATAAGCAGCAGCGGTATCCACGCCAGTAGTCGTATCAGCAGCGTTTCGATTGTGACAAGTTCGAGGATTCTTGCCACGACCACCAACAACCCGACCATCAGGTAGGCGTAGACAATGGTGGCAACGATCGACGCTGGTGTCTGATCGCCCTCTTCTAAGGCTTTGGCCACACCGGAACGTTTCCAAATACCGTCCAACGCTTTAGCGCCGAGAACTTTCTGGATTGCTTTGCGTATCAGCCCGATGATCCAACGGCCGATTACCAGCACCACAAGGGCGATTCCCAACAGGATGGCCCATTCGATCACCGTCTCTCCAAAAGTTTGCAGACGGTCTACAAGACTGTCCCAAAACGACATCTAATTCCTTTCGGCCGTTACCAGCACGAATATACGCACCCACCCACCACCAAAGGGCGCCCAATCCAGGTGTAATCCAACGAATCGGATCGACCGGCCGGGCCGACCCTAGGGCTGCAACAGGATGTACGAACCTGTGGATCAGTGGTGATACAGCACTACTTCGCACAACACGGACCTAGCCTGATCTCTTTGATAGGAGGTTTGCCGTGAAGCCCGTCAAGATCGCTGAATGGAGCGAAGTCCCGGATCGGAAGCCGATTGGTGCCCTGGTGGGCAACATTGACCTGGTCATAGTCCGATGGGATGACAACCACTCGGTGATGTACGGCCGGTGTCTCCACAGGGGCGCCATGCTCGCCGACGGCCACATCTCCGGGAACGATCTCATCTGCAGTCTCCACGGATGGGATTACGTCTACATGACGGGAGTGAGCAGCTATACGAACGACGAGAAGCTCAACAAGTTCTCCTCGTGGATCAAGGACGGTTCACTCTTCGTCGACGAGGAAGAGATCCTGATGTGGGAGGAATCCCACCCGCAGCCGCATGATCGTTCGGCTTATCAGGGTGCCTACCAGGACCATCATGGCTCGCCCGAGGAACCGCACCGTTCCCTCATCCGGCAGCTTGCCACCGAAGGGCTGGACTATCTCGGCCATCACGGACCCGTCAGCTCAATGGGCGTTCCGTTCAGTGAGCTTCCGAGATGGGACGACATCCAATTGCTGACGGCGCAGTTGGCGCGACTGCCCCAGCTAGACGGTGTCCCCGTCGCAACGGAGGTTGTCATTGGTCCCAACGCCGACCGCCCGTTGACCCTGGATATCCCGCTGTTTGTGTCTGATATGAGTTTCGGTTCTTTGTCCTTCGAAGCCAAGGTGGCAATGTCGAAAGGCGCCGAACTGGCCGGCACAGGGATCTGCTCGGGAGAGGGTGGGATGCTCCCCGAGGAGCAGGAGGCCAACTCGCGGTACTTCTACGAATATGCCTCCGGGAAGTTCGGGTTCAGCTTCGACAAAGTCGCCAAGACCCAAGCCTTCCACTTCAAGCTCGGACAAGGTGCCAAGACCGGCACCGGGGGACATCTCCCCGGTCAGAAAGTGACGCCGGAGATAGCCGCCGTCAGGGGCCTCCAGTCCGGAGAGGATGCCATCTCGCCCAGCCGGTTCGAGGACTTCGAGAATGAACACGACTTTCGCCGGTTTGCCGAGGAGATCAAGGTGAAGACAGACGGAATCCCGATCGGCGTCAAAATGTCAGCACAGCATATTGAGGACGACATGGATGCCGCTCTCCGGATCGGCGTCGATTACATCATCTTGGACGGACGTGGTGGTGGAACAGGTGCGGCTCCGGTCTTGTTTCGGGACAACATCTCGGTGCCCACGATCCCCGCCCTGGCGAGGGCCCGACGCCATCTCGAGGTCCGAGGACGCGACGACGTCACACTCATCGTGACCGGTGGTCTGCGCACCCCCGCCGATTTTGCCAAAGCCATGGCTCTCGGCGCTGATGCCGTCGCTGTTGCCAACTCGGCAATGCAGGCGATTGGCTGTTTGGGTATGCGTGCCTGTGCAACCAACAACTGTCCGGTTGGAATCGCCACACAGCGCCCCCACTTACGGGCGCGTTTGCCGGTGGAGGAAGCCGCCGAGCGACTCAATCGCTTCTTCAGGGCAAGTACGGAGCTCATGTCGGTGCTGGCGAGGGCATGTGGGCACACTCGACTCGATCAACTGTGCATTGACGACCTGACAACCTTTGATCGGGAGATGGCTGCCCTCACCAACATCGCCTACGGCGGAGTTGGTTAAACCTCAGGTTCGAAGCGCCTCGGTTGGACTCAACTTCGCGGCGCGTAGCGCCGGGTAGAGGCCGGCAATGGCGCCAATGGCAAGGGCTGCAACCAGTCCGCCTACGACAGCGACCATTGGAACAAGAGTGTCCCAGCCCTGGTACAAGGCCCAGGCAGCCGTGACCCCTGCTCCAAGTAGCACTCCGGCCAAGCCACCACTTCCGGCCAGAAGAATCGACTCGCCAAGAAACTGGTAGGCGATGTGTCGTCGGGTCGCCCCCAGGGCTCGCCTCAGCCCGATCTCGGAGCGCCGCTCCAGGACGCTGATGACCATGACATTGGCTATGCCCACGCCTCCTACGAGCAGCGCGACGGCGCCAAGCCCGAGGAATAGGGCAGTCAGAGTGTCATCAGCGGCTTCCTGAGCTTCGAGAGTGTCGGTCGGTCTCGTCACATTCACCTGATCGGGGAATTCGGGGTTCACCGTTGGTGGGAGGACATTGGCCACGGCTACGACGTCCTCCGGCTGGGTGCGCACGTAGATCGTCGTGGGAGGGTCATCACTGTCAAGCAAAGACTCAGCGATCTCCACTCCGATGAGAGCAGATCGATCGAGGTTGGGATGAAGGGCTAGCGAATCGAGAATGCCAACCACGACGAACCACTCTTCACCGAGCCAGACCATTGGGGAGGCAACGAGCGACTCAATACCGAGACGCTCAGCGGTAACAGAACCAAGTACTACCACGGGAAATCTCCCCGAGGCATCGTTGAGGAAGACGCCAACAGCGACAGTTCCATTGACCGCTTCGAGCAAGTTGGGTTCGGTGGCCAACACGGCGATACCGCCGGTTTGCGCCTCCGGTATCAAGTCGGTGCGGTAGGTGTTGGCTTCGACATTGACTACATAGGCCGTCGACTCCACCGGCCCGATGCGGGCAACCATGTCGATTGATTCATCTGGCAGTATGGCGTCACCACGCCCGATGCCGGCACCGGCCTCAACGGTGAGCAGATTGGTGCCGAGACGCTCCAATTGGGCAAGCAGCTCCGACTTGGAAGACTCACTGAGTCCCAGGACCGCAACCATGGCGCCGATGCCGATCATGATCCCCAAGGCCGAGAGGGCGGCTCTCAATGGTCGGGTCCGGGCACCGATGGTGGCGGTTCGAACCAGGTCAGAGGGGTGGAGCTCGCTTCGGAGTGCTCCATTTCTCATCAGACGATGCTTTTCAGTTGGTCGGACTCGATGAGCCCATCCCGGAGGTGAATCTCCCGGGGCATATTCGACGCGACATCTAGGTCGTGGGTGACCACAATGATGGTCGATCCCTGACGGTTGAGATCGTGAAGGAGTTCGACGATTCCGGCGGATGTCTTGGAGTCGAGATTACCAGTGGGTTCGTCGGCGAGGATGATCGAGGGCCCACCCAGAATGGCGCGAGCGATGGCCACCCGTTGACTCTCGCCACCGGAGAGCTGAGTCGTGACATGCTCGAGCCTCTGCCCCAGCCCCACGGTCTTCAGAGCCTCCGTGGCTAGCTCCTTCCGCTCGTCCAGCGACATTCCTGTGTAGAGGAGGCCGTCGGCGACATTATCGAGCGCCGAATACCCGGCGAGAAGGTGGAACGACTGGAACACGAACCCGATGTGCCGTGACCGCAGCCCGGATAACTCTGCATCTGAAAGCCGAGAGACTCGATGACCGGCCACGGAAACGTCTCCACTCGTCGGCCGATCGAGCGTTCCCATCACATGGAGCATCGTTGACTTCCCCGAACCGGAAGGGCCCACGACAGCAACCAATTCCCCTGACTCCACGCTCATGGTGACGCCTGCCAGGGCCCGCACTGGAGGTGTCAAGGGGTACTCCTTGACAACGTCAATGAGGGAGAGGACTTGAGTCATGGAACGACCACGACATCGCCAACCTGGACGTTGCCCGTGATCTCAACCCAACCATCTGCAAAGAATCCCGGATCCACTGAAACAAGAGTCGTCCCGGTGTCGTCGACCAGTTCGACCGCGTAACCGCCTTCCGCAAGGGCGAGCAGAGCCGAGACTGGAACGGCGAGTACGTTTTCGACAGCCTCGGAAACTGCCCTGACGTCAACCGGAGCCTGATCGAGGCCCTCCGCCACAGACAGATCGTCGAGCGCTATTTCCACGGCGAAGGTGGCCGGGTTGCCCGGTTCGCCTCCAGTAGCGACGCTCGAGACGAACGTAACGGTGCCAACCGTTTCTGAGCGGTCGGGCATGACGATCACCACATTCGACCCCACACTCAGAAGGCCCTGGTCCTCGGCCGGAAGGTCGAGCCGCACGATCGTCTCGACGTCGGCAGCGCTGATCACCGGACTTGTCGGCCCAACGGCTGCACCCACATCGGCGAGGACCTCCCCAATCCGAAGGTCGCCTTCGTTGAACACGACGGATCCGACGGGCAGACGCCCGTCCTTGCCGTGTCCCTCTTCGCTGGTCCACGCCGACACGGCTGTTGCGGTATCGATGTCGTACACGCCGTCGAGCATTCCAGGGCTGTAACCGAGATCCATCAGGGCCTGCTCGAGTTGGCGCACATCCGGCCCGTGCAGGAATCCGCCACCGCTGGTGATGAGAATCGGCGTGCCCAAGCTCACGTTCGCGCCAACTGCGGATTGCAGGGACACCACCTGGGCAGGGAGGGGGGCGAAGATGACGTCGCCGACCGAGATGCGTCCAGTCTCTTTGACATCCAGGTCTTGCTGCCATCGATCGACCATCGACTCTGTGACTGATGTGAATTCCTCGTCAATAGTCACTGTCCCGTCCGGATCAAACCCGAGGTCGACAAGGGCTTGTTCCAACTGCTGCACGTCCGTCCCCTCAACACCGTTACGCAGCGTTCGGTACATCGGAAGATCCCCCTCAAGAACAACGGTTGGGATCTCGTCGACCCGTGAGATGACATCTCCACTCTCGATGATGGTCCCGGCAGCCGGCAGCCAGGTGAGGACACCGGAGCGACCAGCCGGGATCGTCACATTGGTGTCGCCCAGCCCGAAGTCTCGGTATGCGGGTATCGCGCCGTTCACCAGCAGTATTGGGGCGTCGTTGATGGCGAAGAGGGCTTCGCCTGAGGTCACAAGTGTTCCGGCTTCGGGGAGCCAGGTGACGGTGCCGGCTATGCCTGCGGTGAACTCCCCAGCGACAGGCCGTCCAAGAGTTGCGTCATAGGTGGTCTCGTCAGCCAGATCGGTGCGAGTGACTTCGGCAGTATTGGTGGCCTGTGCGACGGGTGCAGGGCTTACATCGTTACCGATCGCGAAAATGATGGCTGCTACACCGGTGAAGGCCACTGCGACCACTCCGCCCCAGAGCCACCGCTTTCGACGGCTTTGGATGACCTCCGTTGGCGCGTCGGCCGCTTTCTTGTCAACACCATCGTCCTGATTTGTGCCACTCGTCGAAGGATCAGTCTTTGTCATGGTCTCTCCATCGCGTTTGTCCCAGTTAGCCGTTGCCGCCGCCAAATCCTCCGCCGCCGGGACCGAAGCCGCCTTCAAAAATGCCCTGACACTCCTCTGCGGCTTCCTGGAAGGCCGGGTCCTGGGGGTTGATGTCACCGAACAGGCCACCACGACCGCCGGTGCCGGGCCCGAAGCCACCAGAGAAATCGGGGTCGGGCATCTCAATGCCCTGATCCCTCATACAGGAGGCGAACTCGAGGAAGTTGTCCTGGAACTCACTCTGGTCGAAGTTCCGGAAGTTGTCCTGAATGAGACCCTCGATGAGCGATCCGCATTCTTCGAAAGCTGCTTGGAGAGTGCCCTGGTCGGCGCCGAGCTGGCCGGGTCCACCACCACCACCGAATATCCGGAGATTCCCGCTTTGGTCTAACTGGGGGTCGGGGAATTCTGGGACACCGTTGTCACGCATGCATTGGGCAAACGCCAACAGCGCTTCTTCTGCGTCACCATCGCCTTGATCTTCGGATGACGGCGGGACGGTGGTTGCGGCGTCTTCCAGGGTCGCAACCTCACCGTCTGAGTTTGTGCCACACGCGGCGAGCACGAGCGCCAGTACAGAGAGAATTATCATCTGCCTCATATTCCAATCCTGGGTGAAGGAACAGCCAGTCAAGTTTGGCTGCCAAACAACAGGAAACTGTAAAGAACTCAGGAAGTTCCCACGGGTGGCTGGTTTGGAGTCTGTTCAGATGTGTATGGCTACCTCTTCGGCAAGGGTCTGCATGAGCTCCACTTGGTCTGAATATTCAAGAGTCGGGAAGTGGCTGCGGGCGACGAACTCCACCGGAACACCAGCAGCCTGACGGAGACTGAGCAGAGATGAGACGATCTGGTCTGGTGACCCAACGAGGGTTGCCCGCCCAAAGAGTTGGTCTCGGTTCTCCTCAGTGAATTCTGGGGCCGTCGGGGGCGGGCCCGGCCGGGTGGCCGACGCCTCCATGTCCGAGTACTTCCACATCAACTGCCACAGGTGGCGCGTATACCGTTCTAACGCTTCGGCCTCGGAGTTGGCTGGGAGCATCACCGAATAGTGGACTATTCGTAGTTCGGACGGGTCGCGGCCCACCCGGTCACACTCATCCCGAATCCAATCCAACTGTTGGAGAAAAATGCGGCGGGGAGTGTTGGCGTATATCCCGTCAGCCAGACGGGCAGCCCTGCGGATCGCTGGTTCTGCGCCACCACCGATCAGTACCTGAATGTGTTTGGAGGGTCTTGGTCGTACCGCCAGTTCTGGCAGGTCGTAGATCTTCCCCTGATGGCGAAACGGCTCCCCTGACCACGCTTTGGGAAGTATGGACAGGATCTCCTCCATGGCCGCGCCCCGGGTTCTCGGATCTGCCCCGAGTCCGGCGAATTCTGTTTCGCTCCATCCGAGTCCCAGACCCAGAGTGAAACGGCCGCCGCTCAACAGGCTCACCGTGGCTGCATCTTCGGCAAGACGCAGAGGATGATGTAGCGGAGCGAGGATCACACCGGTTCCTATCTCGATCTTGGAAGTGGCAGCAGCTATCGCTCCACTGACCACCGCGAGAGAGGGCATGTATCCGTCGTCCACGAAGTGGTGCTCCGTTGTCCAGACCGAACTGAGGCCAAGTCGTTCGGCCTCCACTGCCAACTTGACGGTCTCTTCATACGCACGAGACCAATCAGTCTCCCCTGGTCGCAACTGGGCGCCAAGTAGTCCAATTCCGAGGCTCATCACTTCTCCTTTCGAGAAATCAAATACATAACGGGCCAACTACACAAAGAGTCCAATCGATTCGAGGGTTGAATGTCGTATTGTCAAACCCCAGTCGTGAAGCGTAATTCGAGGATCAAACTGAGAGGATCGTTAGCCGTCCTGTTCGCGGTGGTTGTTACCGCGTGCACGGCTTCGACCGTACCCAGCACCACCACTCTTCCAAAGCCAGGCTCTTCGACATCGGTGGGAACCACCGCTGCAACTCTGGACCCGGCGCTGGAGGAGGCACTGCCCATCGATCCAGACGTGCGATTCGGAACCCTCGACAATGATCTGACCTATTACATCCGGTTCAACGATTCTCCCGGCGAGAGGGTCGAGCTGAAACTTCTGGTCAACGTAGGCTCGCTACAGGAGGACGACGATCAGGCCGGTTCCGCCCACTTCCTCGAGCACATGATGTTCAACGGGACGGAGCGGTTCCCCCGAAACGAGCTGATCGCGGTCCTGGAGTCGTTTGGCCCCCGATTCGGTCCCGATATCAACGCCCACACGTCATTCGACGAGACTGTCTATGAGCTCTCATTGTCTGCAGACGACGATTTGATCGCCCTCGGAATCGATGTACTGCGGGAATGGGCTGGTGAGGCAACTCTCACCGAGACAGATGTAGTCGAAGAGAGAGGAATAGTCGTCGACGAGTGGAGGCTGAGGGCGCAGGGGTACGGCGGTCGTGTCGGAGAGGCCTTTCAACAACTGGTCCTTCCGGGCACGGTGTATGAGGGAAAGCTGCCGATCGGAACCGCCGAGTCGATTGAAGCAACCACTCCAGAGCGGCTTCGTCGCTTCTACGACGACTGGTATCGGCCCGATTTGATGGCAGTGGTCGCCGTTGGCGACTTCGACGTTGACGAGATGGAGGATCGTATCCGGTCTGCTTTTGTCGACCTCGACGCCCCGGGCAACCCGCGACCCTTCGTTCCGGGGACCTATGAGCCTCCACTGGAAACCCGGGCCTCGGGCTTGGCGGACCAGGAGGCCGCCAGTGCCTCGGTGACGGTCCTCTGGCCAAGCGAATCCTCGAGGCTGGAGACCGTGGGCCAATATCAATCTTCGGTGGCGCTATCCATGGCCTTGAGCATCCTGGCAAACCGCCTCAACGACGATGCCCTGAAGGGAGACGCCCCCCTGCTTGGGTCATCTGCGGTGGAGCTGAATTACGGGCGAGCGATCCTGCTGGAGGGAATCGACGCCCAAGCGAGACCGCCAGATCTCGAAGAGGCTCTCAGGCTTATCTTGGTGGAGGTCGAGCGGCTCGACGAGTTTGGTTTCACTGACGCCGAGTTCGATCGAGCGGTGACTCGATTTGCCGCAGCATCGGGACAGCTACACGAGCAGCAGGAGTCGAGACAGGATGCAGCCTATGCCGACCAGATAGTCGGGTATCACCTGGCCGGCGGTCACCTGATGAGTCCCGAACAGAGGTTTCGTGTCGAGTCCGGAGTACTCGATCGTCTGACCAAAACGGATCTCGAAGAAGCGCTGAGCTCGAATGCAGACACCGCACCGGTCATTCTGGCGGTGGGTCCCGACGACTCCGATTCGGTTGTTCCCAACTCAGAGCGCATTCTCGGGATCATCGACGAGGTTGCATCAGCAGAGATCGTGGCCAGGGAGGACACCGACTCCGACGTCGAGGTGCTCATGGCAGCTCCGGATGCCACTCCTCCGATCTCTCGCGAGGTGGACAGCACCTTCGGCTACACGACGCTGAGGTTCGAGAACGGTGCGACGGTCTTTCTCTGGCAGAGCGAGATTGCCGAGGAGACGGTGTTCATGTCGGCCGAGAGCTTCGGAGGAACGTCCCATATCGAGGTAGAGGATCTCCCCGAGGTCTTCTTGATCACCGCCATCATTGCCAGGAGCGGCGTCGGACCGGCCGATGTGCCAACACTGCAACGGCTGTTGGCCGACAGGATCGTGGATGTGTTCCCATGGATTTCAGAAACCCGGGAAGGGCTCACCGGCAGTGCGGGAGTCGGCGATGCTGAGGTCCTCTTCCAGCTGACTCATCTTTACATGACGGCACCTCGCGTCGACGACGTTGCCGTCACGGCGGTGCTCGACGAGATGACCACTTTGAATGCATCGCGAGATGATCTGCCCGATATCGTGTTTCAGGAAGCTCTCGATCGGGGTTACTACGGCGACGATCCCCGATACTTCGTGATACCGACCGCCGACCAACTTGCTGACTTTGACGTCGCCATTGCCGAGGCTGTCTACCGCGAGCGCTTTGCCAACGCCGGGGATTTCGCCTTTGCGTTTGTCGGAGACTTTGACATCGGCGAGATGACGGACCTGGCTGCCCGATACATCGGCACCCTCCCGGGCACCCTCGATCGTGAGCGTTGGGTTGACAACCAGCCTCTGCCGCCTCGCGAGGTGCAGGTGTCGATAGTCGAAGCGGGTCAGGACCCTCAGGGCCGTATCGCAATGTCGTTCACGAACCCGTTCGAACCGTCTCAGAAGGACCGGCTCACAGCTCGTCTCCTGGAGTTGATTGTCAATAACCGGCTGCGAAATCGCATACGAGAAGATCTGTCGGCCTCCTACTCGATATTCGCAGGCGTTGATCTTCAGCGGGATCCTGATCCGTTTGCCGAGGCGTTTGTCAGCGCCACCGGCGACCCCGACGACCTTGGCCGCATATCGGAAGAGGTAATCGCAGACCTCGCCGACCTGATCGAGAACGGGCCTACCGATACCCAATTCGCCACTGCCCTGGAGCAGTTGCGGACGGAGCTCGACCTACTGGGCAACCCCGTCATTGCCGACTCGCTCATTACCAATTATCTCTATCCCGATCAGCCGGTGGCCGAGCTCCGAGATCGTTACCAGTTGATAGATGAGCTAACGGCGACCGACGTCAGGATCCTGGCCGGGATCGCGTTCAATCCGAATCAGCGGATCGAGGTCAGATTGGTGCCCCTGCCCTAGGAGTCTGCGGCGTCGCGTCTTAAGGGCGACGGTCGCTGCAAAGGTGACTTTTTCCTCTTTTGTCTCGTGCCGCCCGAAGGTACCAATGAGGCCGAAGGAGGTGACGGATGTCCATTCAGCCAGACAGTCCCATCCTTTTCGACCTACCGGAGGGGATTCCCTCCCCGATGCCGACTTCCTGGAACGACTGGGTCACGACGTGCTTGTTTGCCATGGCCCCCCGGCGAAGACGCTCTGCCCCATACTCAAAGGTGAGGGCTGTCCCGTGGTCGAGGCAGCCCATGGAATCGTGTTTCAGCTAGACCTCGATCGTCCCCAGCACCGAGCAATTCTCGCTCGCTACAAGGAGGTGATCCGCGACGACGTGCCAATTTGGGTCGTCGCGCGCCCAGAGCAAGCCACAGCCCATTCGCAGCTTCTCGCTGGCTTGAAGATCCTGAGTCACTCCCCGGTGGCAGGTGATCTCGACGGTCTGGCGGCCGAGGTCGAAGCAGCGGATAACGCCTAGTCAGTCGGAGATTGCGCGGCGAAGAAGCGAAAGGGCATATGGCGGGAGACAACCGAGTATCTAGACGACTTCGACCGCCGGTCCAGAGTGAATGGGCTGAGCTCGGGCCTTTGGGCAGGACAGCGCTCATCGCTCTGGGAATGTCCGCGGTCGTCGCGGTCGTCTTGGCGGTCGCCATCCCCCGGCAGGTAGAACGGCATCTGATCGACGGCGAGATTCGATCGTTGACCCGAATAGCTGGTGAGCTGGCCGATCAGGGAATGATTCCTCCTCAGACCGACGACCCAGAAGCGATGGCCGCTCTTGACGAGGCGGTACGTGGGAGCCTGATTGGGTCGGACATCGTGCGGGTGAAGATCTGGTTGTCTGACGGCACCATTGCCTATTCAGATGAGCCCGGCCTTATCGGCAAGAGCTTCCCACTGTCAGACAGCGTCAAAGAGGTGTTCAACGGACGTCCCCACGTCGAGTTCGTGGATGTCTCCCATCCTGAGAACGTATACGAACGAGGTTTGCCGCCGCTTCGCGAGTTCTACGTCCCCGCAACAGGAGACTCCGGATCGGTGGTCATATTCGGGGCCTATCACCTTGCCGAGCCGATCGAGACCACCGTCGGGAACATCAGACAGTATGTATGGCTGAGCATCGCAATCGGGATCGGCTTGCTGGCGATCTTCATCGCCATCCTCATCATTGTCAACGGCAGGGCAATCACGCATCGACGGCGACTTGCCGAGGAGCTTTTCGGTGACCTCGTGCGCTCTCAAGCCGATGAGCGGACCAGGATCATCGGTGCTCTGCACGACGATATAGGTCAATCTCTATACCGTGTTCACTATGGGCTCGAGGATATGCGCTCGCGAGTCGCAGCCGACTCCCCTTTCGCCGAAGAATTGAATCACCTGGGGATGCTCGTCGGCAGTGTCGACGGATCCCTGAGGGCGGAACTCCGCCTGCTGCGACATGGCACCGGCGAAGAGATTGCCCTCGGGCCTGCCCTCGACGAACTGGCTGAGGTCACGGAGATGGAATCTGATTTGTCAGTGACGGTAAAAGTGGACACGGACTGCGATTTATCACCGACGGCGCGAGTTGCGCTGTTTCATGCCGCCCGCGAAGCCGTAACGAACACCCGGAAGCACGCAGTCGCAAGTTCAGTGAACATCCGTGTCTATCGAAAGGGCAAGGAGATCAGGCTGGACGTCACCGATGACGGGGTTGGCATCATCGAGGATGAAGGCCTCGGCTTGACCACAACCCGCGAGCGTCTCGAAGCCATTGGAGGAGGTCTTCGGGTGCGAACCGCTCGCACCGGTGGCACCCTATTCGCGGCATGGATGCCTGCCGCCGAATGTACGGTTGAAGGATGAAGGTCATCATCGCCGACGATCACCGAATTGTGCGCGAGGGCATCGCCACTCTTCTTGCGTCGGAGGCCGATATCGAGCTCGTCGGCGAAGCATCAACAGGAGACCAACTCCTCGACTTGATGGAGACCACAGAGGTCGATGTTGTGCTCCTAGACGTGCGTATGCCGGATAAGAGTGGTCTTGACGTTCTCGAGGAACTGCGCGGTCGGAGCCAGCTGCCGAGCTTCATAGTCCTTTCGATGCACGACGATCCGTCGTACGTGAAGCGGGCAGTCGAACTGGGGGCATCCGGCTACCTTCTCAAGTCGGTTGGCAAAGACGAGCTGATCCGAGCGTTGGGAGTCGTTGCAGAAGGTGGTTCCTACATTCAGGGTGAGATAACCGCTCCTCTCATAGCTCGGATGGTCGATCCAACAGGTGCGGGCCCAGTCGGTGATTTGAGTCCACGGGAGGTCGAGACGCTCGGCATGCTTGCCGAAGGTCTCGACAATCGGGCCATTGCCGGACGTCTTGGAGTATCCGAGGCTGCGACCAAGGCCCAACTGCGCGTCATTTACTCCACGCTCGAAGTCAAACGCAGATCCGAGGCCGTGGCCGTTGCGCTTCGCCTCGGAATCATCCACTAGGGCCGAAAGTCCCAACGCGGCGATCGAGCAGCTACTCGCGACACCATCCGAAGGATCATCGGCAAGGTCAGTTTGCCGGTGACCAGGAACGGGACGCCCCCATACCTTGATCGGTAGATGTCTATTCCCGTCGCGTCTTCGTGGCGGGCAGATCACCAGGAGGTGGATCATGAGAGCCAGATGGCTGTCGATTATCGGTGTTCTTGCCCTGATTGTTGCTTCGTGCAGCAACGGCGACTCGATCGATACGACGACGACCGCGACTGATGTCCCGACCACGATTGTGACGAACGTCACGGACGCTCCGGCGACAACACAACCCGTCGAGACAACTACCACAACAGAGGAACCTCCTCCTCCCGAGGCAGAGCTGTTGTTGGATGTTTCGGTGGCGGCGATCACGGTGGATGATGATTCGTCGGACTGGGATGAGGTGGTTGGTCTGGCGATGACGTTGGTGCCGATCGTTGATCGGGCTGACGACCCGCTCGAGAATATGGATGTCACGATCAAAATGGCGTATGACGATGAGAACATCTACGCGTTGTTCGCCATCGAGGACGACTACGACTGGAACGCCGACGATCACAACCTGTCTGCGGCGCTTGCCCTGCAGTTCCCAGTCGACACCGGCGGCCCGCACATGGGCGCCGACGATGACGAAGGTGAGAACTCGGCCGGAATGGTCGACATCTGGCACTGGGAGTTGGATTGCGCTGCCGGTGAGTTGAACGGTGGCGGTGCCGGACACCCCGCCGGTGAAGGCAACGATCCGGGCAACGATTCGGTTTGCAACATGGACGATGAGTGGGCAACCGACGCCGAGACCCGTGAGGATGACAACACCGCAACCGGTGAGAACTCCTTGACGGGTGTGTGGTGGCATTCGAATCCGGTAGACGGTGCACCCGGCACCTGGTTCTTTGAGATGTCCCGCCCGCTGCAGACCGGCGACGAGCAGGACGTTCAGTTCACGGCAGGTGAGCCGACACTGCTGGCAGTGGCGTACTGGGATGCCGACTTCGGCCCCGAAGGTTGGGACGACTCGACCCACGTCACGTCCGCCGACCAGGGCTGGATCCAGATCAACCTCAGATAGAACCCGGCCGGTGCGCAGGACAATCATGAGAGGTCGGCAATGAAGACGAGCCTGATGCTCCTCTCCATAGCAATCGGGGGCGTCGTTGCGGCGACGTCTCCGAGCCTCACGCCTGTCTTGCGCGTTGTCGGCAGCGCGGTTGTAGCGGCGGCACTTCTAGTGCTGATTGTCACTCTTCGGCGGTCGAGCCTGCAGGCAACTTCGGGCGAACCAGATTCGGGCTCTCCGCCGGCACACGGCTCCTTTGTGCGAATCACGACTGATACCGTTCAGACCGGTGACCCACAACGACGGGCCGCGATCAAGATGCTTGGCCTCGGCGCCCTCGGGGCTCTTCCTGTTCTGGCCGCCTCGGGTGTGGTGGATCGGATCGTTGCCGGCCCAGACTCTCACCAAAGCGGGATGGCACAAGCGACATCGGCCACGACCAAGGACGGTCGTATCCGGCAGTGGACCATGTTCATCGATCTGCGGTACTGCGACGGTTGTCAGAGTCAGGGAACTCCCCCTCAATGTACGACGGCGTGCATCGAGGGGCACTACGCGCCCCAGCCGATGGAGTGGATCGAGGTCTATGAGGGCGAGCTCGCCGGAGGCGGAACGCAGTTCATTCCGACACCGTGCCAGCAATGCCAGAATCCGCCTTGCGTGAACGTGTGCCCGGTCGGGGCCACGTTCTCCTCGCCGGAGGGAACAGTTCTCATCGATCAGGAGCGCTGCATCGGCTGCCGAATATGCATGGCGGCCTGCCCCTACGATCGCCGCTTCTTCAACTGGGGGACTCCACCCATTCCTCCCGAAGCCGCCCTGGCTGATTACTCGCCCGACACTCAGACGCCGGCAACTCGCGGAACGGTCATGAAGTGCGATTTCTGTCCCGACATGGTCCGTGATGGAACACTGCCGTTCTGCATCCAAGCTTGCCCCAACGACGCTATCTGGTATGGCGACCTGGAAGAGAACATCGCCACCAACGGCCGGGAGATCGTCAGTGCCTCCCGGTTCCTCAGCGAAAACTCTGCCTATCGGTTGAAGGCGGAACTCGGCACCGAGCCGCGGGTCTACTACATCTCCGGTCACGGTGAGCTCGTCGGACGTGACCCCTACACACCAGGGCGTGAGGCTGCGACCTGGCCCTGGGTCGAAAGAGCAGAGGGGGCGAAGATATGGAGTCGATGACGACCTGGACCGAACGATTGGTCCGGAAAACAACCCGTCCGATCCTGAAGACCAAACCGATTTACTGGCTATGGGTCGGTTTCCTCCTCGCAGTGATCGGCTGGGCGTTCTATTCATATACCCGGCAATGGCAAGACGGCCTCATCGTTACCAATATGCGAGACAGGATCTCCTGGGGTCTCTATATCTCGGCCTTCGTCTTCTTCATCGGCATCAGTCATGCCGGAACCCTCATTTCGGCGATTCTGAGGGTTTCTCACGCGAAGTGGCGTGCGCCGGTCACCCGCATGGCTGAGTTCATCACCGCCGTGGCCCTGATCTGTGGTGCTGCCTTTGTCCTGATCGACATGGGGCGCCCGGAGCGCATACTCAACGTCTATCTCTTCGGTCGCTGGCAGTCCCCGATCATGTGGGATGTCATGGCGATCACGACCTACCTGACCGCCAGCGTCCTGTATCTGTACACCCCGATGGTTCCCGACCTCGCCTTGTTCCGAGATCGGCTGGAAGGAAAGGTCAACCCCTTGCGCGAATGGTTCTACCGCACTGCCGCCTTGGACTGGACCGGAACGACAGGCCAGCGGAGAGCACTCGGCCGTGGGATCTCGGTTCTCATGCTCATCATCATTCCCATAGCTGTGTCCGTTCACACCGTGGTGTCGTGGATCTTCGGAATGACGCTCAGAGTCGGATGGAACACGAGCATCTTCGGTGTCCTTTTCGTGGCTGGCGCGATCTTCTCGGGCATCGCCACTCTTCTGATCCTGATGGCGATCCTGCGGCGGATCTATCACTGGGAGGAATACATCACCGAGTTGCACTTCCGGTACCTCGGCTATCTTCTTGCCGCCTTCGCCGCGTTCATGATTTATGTGAACATCAGTGAGTTTCTCACCGCAGGCTTCAAGCTCGAGGAAGGGGCGGAGTTCGCTTTCCGTCAACTCTTCCTCGAGGACTTCTCAACCATGTTCTGGTTCTACATCGTTCTGGGTCTCATGGTGCCGGTTCTCATCATGGTGATACCCAAGACTCGCACGATCGCAGGGGTCGTCGTGGCAGCGGTTCTTGTCGACATCGCCATGTTCTTCGAGCGGTATTTCATAGTTGTCACGGGTCTGCGAGTTCCCTTGATGCCATATGAGGCGGCCGACTACATGCCCTCCTTCATCGAGTGGTCGATCTTCGCCGGCGGGGTGGCGTTCTTCGCCCTGGCGACAACGCTTGCCTTGAAGTTGTTCCCGATGCTCGCCGTGTGGGAAATGGTCGAAGAACACGAGCATCAGGTCGCCGTGGATGCGGGGGAGGCGCTGATGCGCAGCGGAGCACTGGCGAAGACCGCTCCCGGAGAGGTCGGAGAGGAGGAGCCGTAATCGACAAGTTACGTACGCCATCATGCGCCATTGCTCTTGTCGTTATCGCGCTGCTGATCCCAGCTACCGCCGTCATCGCCGACGGTGGCATAACGATCACCGCTTCGATTCCGACGTCTGTGGCAGTGGGCGACCACGTGGAACTCGATGTAGCGCTGATGTCTGCTGGTGAGCCGATTGAGGGTGCTGTCGTCTTGCTGACATACCGAGCCTCGTTTGCTGGGATGAGCGGAGCGGTGGAGCTAGATCGCGAGACAACGGGAGCGGACGGGGTAGCGGTTCTCTCATACGAACAACTGGCCTCGGACAACGGTGAGATGCGGATTGACTACGCCGGTCCAGAGGACATCAACGTGGCGCCGGTGCTCTTCACGATCGAAGTGCAACCTGGAGCGGAGCAGCAGCATCGGTCCGAACCTGGCGTGTCGATCTGGTTTCTTGGCGGCTGGGTCGTGATCGGGGTGATCATGACCGTTTGGGCATTGATTGTGTTTTCTGCGTTTCAACTTGTCGCAGTGGGCCGGAGAGCTGACGATGGGTTGGCAGGAGACCGGGCAGAAGCCTATCTCAGCTCAGAACAGGGCTCGGCATGGGTATCCGTCGCTCTGGCGATGGTGGCCGTCATAACGGCTGTGGGGATGGTGATCGTATATGTGCGTACTCCCCTGACCCACGCCAATATCGACGCACCTGGGGGCTACAACCGGACACCGATCGTGCACATCGGCGAGGAGGCCCCCTATCTCGGACCGGGGTTGGACGACCCATCGCTGGCAGAGTCAGGGGACGTCCTGGCTGACGGAGAGTTGACCTATTTCCAGTTTGGCTGCGGAGGCTGTCACGGTCTCACTGGTAACGGGGGAGCGGTGGCCCCCGAGTTGGTGGGGGAGGTTGGATCTGAGGGCGGATTTGTTGAAGATATCCGTGAAGGACCAAAGAACATGCCTCCTTACGCGGAGGACGTCTTGTCTGACGAGCAACTGACCGAGATTCACGCATTCCTGAAGCAAGGGAGCGATTGATGACCGCTTTGACCAGGGTGTTCGATCTCGAGTACGTCCAGCAGGATTCTTGCCTGTGTCTGTGCTCGAATCCAGAAGGGAGACCGAATGGGTGACCGCCAGACCGAAGGCCATCGGTGGTGGAAATACAAGAGGACGTGGTTCATTGGGGTGCCGGCTGCAGTAATCCTTGGTGTGATCGGGCTATTCATCTGGGGCAGTTTGCAGTCTCGACCAGCAGGGTTCGAGCCGGATGAGGTCGTCGTCGTGGAGGGCGAGGCTCCGATTGTGGCCGATGAGATAGCCGTAGTAGTTGCTGACGACGTCGCAGCCACCGAGAACGAGGTGACTCGCTACACCTTGGACGCCACGAGTCTGGATGATTGGGTCCTGTTCGACTTCGAGATGGGACAAGTGATGGAAGGTGGTTTCACCTCGCCCGACTGGGATATGGCTTTCCGGCGCACCAAATTGCTGACAAACTCGGGGGTGACGAACCCATCAGGTCCGGGTGGTGCCTTCGATTTGGGTGACGTCCCGCTGGAGGTGGCCAACCCTCCGGAATCGGTGGCGTTCCTGGTCGATAGTCTCGGAGGCGACGACGACGACGAGCCGGAGAACGTTGCCGTTGGCCGGTGGTATTCGTACTCGTTCATTTCTCACATCATTAGTGCCAAACCCAACACATACGTTCTTCGCACCGGCGGCGACCTCGATGCGCTCGTGCAGTTCGACTCGTACTACTGCGAGGACGAAGAGGCGGGATGCATCACTTTCCGGTACCGCCTCATCCCAAGCGTTGCCGAGGAGTCGTAGGCCGAGCGCGGATTTCTTACCGTCACCGCGAAGTGCTAAAACGGCACCACTATCGATAGGAGTTAGAAGTGGAAGAAATCGGACCTCTTCAGATGTTCGTAATCGGATTTACCGATCCAAAGTTGGACGGAAGTGTTCTCTCTGAGCTGATTGCAGCCAGTGAGTCGGGCGCCATCAGGGTTGTGGACATGCTGGGCGTCTACAAGGACGAGAGTGGAGACATACTCGCCGCCGAGATGTCTGACCTGACTGCTGACGAAGCCATGGTTTACGGAGCTTGGGTAGGTGGCCTGATTGGACTTGGTGCCGGCGGCGTCGAAGGGGCTGAGCTCGGAGCTGTGGCTGGTGCCATTTCAGCCCTTGATGAGTATGAGTACGGACTCGACGAAGAGGCACTCTCATCGATCGCTGACGACATTCCTGCCGGTGGAGCGGCGATGATGCTTGTCGTCGAGCATGTCTGGGCAATCGGATTCCGCAATGCAATGCGCGACTCCGGCGGCATTCTCATTGCTCAAGACTTCTTGAGCCCCGAAGCACTGATCGCGCTGGGTGCCTCTGCCGGATGACCGAATCCCGGTCGTGGTGGCCGGGCTGACTCGACGTACGACGCGCCGGCGGTCTCTGTAATGAGCGTGCTCTAGAGTCACCTCCGCTCCTATGAACCGACTCAAATCCTGGCTCCGCTCGCTCTTCAATCGGGAGACTTTGCGTGAGGACGCCGTTGCGGGGCTGGTGCTCGGTGTCGAGAGTGTGCCCGATGGACTGGCCGGCGGGCTTCTAGCCGGAGTCAACCCGGTCTTCGGGCTGTACGGCTACATGGTCGGGACCGTCACCGGTGCCCTTTTCACAAGCGCCACATTCATGGCGGTGCAGGCGACCGGCGCAATGGCGATCATCGTCGCCGATGTGCCCTCCGTCCATGGAGGCGAAGATCCTGAGCGGGCGCTGTTCACTCTTGCTGTAGTGACCGGCGCCGTGATGCTTGCTGCCGGGCTCTTCAAGCTCGGCTCGTTACTCCGCTGGGTGTCGAATTCGGTGATGGTCGGGTTCATAAACGCGGTGGGCATCAACATCGTGCTCGGTCAGCTAGACAACTTCAGCGGTTATGAGGCCGAAGGCGCCAACCGTGTGGTCAGGGCTTTCGACCTCCTTTTCAACCTTGGAGAGGCCCACTGGCCTTCGGTGTTGATTGGAGCCACCACCATCGTCCTGATCATCGTCTTCGAGAAGACACGTCTCGGTTCACTCGGGATGGTGGCAGCCATCATCGTTACGTCGGTTGTGGTGCCGCTTGTGGGCTGGGATGTCCAGCAACTCAGGGACATAACCGAGATTCCCGGGTCACTGCCTCTTCCGATGTGGCCCGATCTGAGGCTGATTCCCGCCCTACTGCTTCCTGCTGCTGCTCTGGCCTTTGTCGGCCTTGTCCAGGGAGCGGGCATATCGGCGAGTTTCCCCAATCCCGACGGCGAGTTTCCCGACGCCAGCCACGACTTTGTGGGGCAGGGCGCTGCCAACGTCGCTGCCGGCATATTCCAGGGCATGCCTGTCGGTGGGTCGATGTCGGCGAGTTCGCTGGTGAAGGAGGCGGGTGCTCAGTCGAAGGCCGCGATGCTGATCGCTGGTGTGGTGATGGCCGTCTCCATTCTGCTGCTCGGCGACGCTGTTGGCTACATCGCCATGCCTGCGTTGGCCGGCCTCTTGATGATCGTCGGCTATCGCACGGTGAAGCCGGGCGATATCAAAGCTGTGTGGCGCACAGGCAGCACTCAGGCGGTCGTCATGTCCGTCACCTTTGTCCTCACCATGATCATCCCTCTTCAGAATGCCGTTCTGGTCGGTATTGGGATCTCGTTGATCCTCTTCGTGATCAAGCAATCAAACCGCATCACTGTCCGCCAGTGGATCGTGGCCGACGACGGTCGTCTTCGAGAGGTGGAAGCACCGAGCGAGGTTGGTCCAAATGAGGTCGTTATTCTCCAGCCTTACGGGAGTCTCTTCTTCGCGTCAGCCTCTCTCTTTGAGGAGGAATTGCCCGACGTGGTGGCGACATCTGAGAATTCGGTTGTCATCATCCGACTGCGTGGCAAGACCGATCTGGGCTCGACCTTCATGGAGGTTCTCCACCGTTACGCCAGCTCCCTGCTCGAGTTGAACAGCAGATTGGTGCTTGTGTACGCCGACAAGCGGGTTCACGACCAATTGGTCGCGACAGGTGTGGCAGAATTGCTTGGTCCTGAGGGCACATACACCTCAGATGAATGGGTCGGGTCGACCGTGAAACGTGCCCACGCGGACGCGACCGTTTGGATCAACGAGCACCTCGCAGAAGGGGGCTGATCTTGGCTCGCAGTCGATACCTGATAGCTGCAACAGAGCAACCCCGGGTGCGTCGAGCGGCCGATGCCACCGGGGTGACGCTGGGGGTTCTCCTCTTCTTATGGTCATGGCGGGCCTACAACAGAGTCGATGATGCCCAAGCCACCGTGTCAGAGATTGTCGGATCTGTTCCGGATTGGCTGGCCGGGACATTGTCAGCGATTTACGCCCTTGGCCTCCTCTATGTCATCGGCCTGATTGTGGCCGTACTGGTCCAGTGGAGGCATCGGTTGGATGCCGTTCGGGATGTGGCCCTGGTCGGCGTCACCATCGCGATTCTGGCGACAACCCTGGTTCGACTGATTAGTGGAACTTGGCCACGGTTTCTTCCCGAGCTTGGGCTTGCGGAACCGATCTCACAGTTTCCACTATTCAGGGTGGCGCTCATCACCGGGGTGCTGCTTGTGGTGGCCCCCCACCTCACTAGACCGATGCGTCGCATCGGCTGGGGCGTGATTCTGGTTGTCGGTGCTTCGGCCGTTGGTCTCGGTCTTGGCCTTCCGAGTAGCGCACTCGGTGCATTCGGGCTTGGGGCGGCTGCATCCGGCATCGTGTTGTTGGTGTTCGGGTCGCCACGTGGGTTTCCTGACATGGCATCTATCGCATCCGGCCTCAGCGGTCTTGGAATACATGTAACAGACCTGTCGCTCGACGATGATCAATCTTGGGGAGTGCGGCGACTCGTGGGCGTGAGCGATGGTCATGGACGCGTCGAGATCAAGGCGTACGGTCGTGACGCCACCGACTCACAGTTCTTTTCCCGCACCTGGCGATACATCTGGTACCGGGACACCACCCCTTCCATGGCTCTTACTCGAATGCAGAGCGTCGAGCATGAGGCACTGGTCACCATGATGGCCGAACGCACCGGAGCCTCGGTTCCTCTGGTGCTGGCGGCGGGACTGGGAGGGGATGATGTGGCGATCCTTGCCGTCGACAGGTCAGGTCGGCGGTTGTCAGAGATGGAATCCGAAGGAGTAACGGACGACCAGCTTGTCTCGATCTGGGGGTCGGTGTCCGATCTTCACCGCGGCCGTATCTCCCACGGCGGTCTGAACTGCGCCTCGATAACAGTGACAGCGGACGGTCATCAGATTGGTGACTTTGGGTCAGGAGTTGTCGCCGCTCTCGAACCTGCTTTGTCCCTCGACATAGTTGAGCTACTTGTCTCCATGGCCCGATTATTCGGCGTGGAGAGAGCCGTTGCGAGTGCCCACCAGGGGTTTGGAGAGGAAGTGTTATCCGAGGTACTTCCCTACATCCAGGTTCCTGGGGTGAGTGCCAGGGAGCGTCGAGCCCTTGCCAAGCCGAAGGTGTTCGTTCGTGAGGTGCATGACGAAGTAGCCAGGGTCACCGACACGGAAGTCGAGGAGCAGGTCCAGATTCGAAGGGTTCAGGGAAAGAACCTGGCGATGATGGCGGTGTCCCTGTTCGCTGTCTATTTCTTGATCTCACTTCTGTCGGACATCGATTTTGTCGCCGTCTGGGAGGAGGTCCAGGACGCGGAATGGGCTTTCATCGTCGCTGCCTTCATCGTGGGGCAACTCGTCTACTTCCCCGAGGCAACCGCCATGCTCGCTGCGGTTGGTTATCCGATCCCACTCAGACCGGTTGTGATTCTGCAATCGTCCATCAAGTTCATCTCCCTTGCGGTTCCCAGTTCGGCGGGACGAATCGCCATGACTGCCGCTTTCCTGAAGAAGTATGGGGTTTCATTCACGTCGGCCCTGGTGCAGGGGTCGATAGACACTCTTTCAGGATTGTTGTTGGAAGTGGTGATTCTGGTCCTCGCGGTCGTTTCCGGCAGTGTCAGCTTTGGTCTCACCTCGGGTGAGACGGAGTGGGGCGTGGTTCTTCTGGTTTTGGTAGTGGCGGCACTGTTGGTTATCTACTTGGTGCGGAGGGTGCAGCGTCTGAGGGACTGGGTGTTGCCAATCCTCGGTGAGGCTCTGGGCGCGTTCCGCGATGTTCTCAAGGATCCCAAGAGGACTATCGGGCTACTCGCCAGCAACTTTGGCTCCCGGTTCGTCTTGGCCCTGAGTATGTGGCTCATACTGCTGAGTCTCGATGTTTCCCTCGGGATCTGGTCGGTGCTCATAGCGACGGTGGCCACCGGACTTCTCGGAGGCCTGGTTCCAATACCAGGCGGCGTTGGGGTTTCAGAGGCAGTATTGACCGCGTTCCTGGTCATTTTCGGCGTGGATGAGACAACTGCCTTTGCGGCCGCTGTCATCTACAGAGTGGCAACCTTCTACATCCCGTCGGGCGCCGGGTTCTTCTCCATGCGGTGGCTTGAGAAGAGCGGATACGTGTGAGAGCCCTGACAGGCGAAGGACCGGTGATTTCGACTGTGGAGCTGTTGATCTCGTCGGCGCGGTCGTGGATCGACGATCGAGTCATTCGACTCGGTGCCGCGGTCGCCTACTACAGCCTCTTCGCGTTGATCCCCGTCATGTTCTTGGCAATCGCCCTGGCATCGATCTTCTTTGGTCAGGATGCTGTGACTGCTGAGGTGGAGAAGGCAATCGCTGACATCCTGGGGGACGATTTGGCGACATCGCTCATCGATGCGTTTGAGCAGCTTCAACTGGTTGACACGGGAGCAGTCGTGTCTTTGGTCACACTTGGTGTCCTTCTCTTCACTGCCACACTGCTGTTCGTTGCCTGGAAGGATGTAGTGGACATCATCTGGGATGCCCCCTGGGTAGGCGGCGCCAGAGGAACCCTTCAGCGGAGGCTGTTTGGAGTTCTTGCCGTCTTCGGTGCCGGTGCCTTGCTCACCCTCACTCTGCTCGCCGAGGCGGTCATAGGAATGCTCGATCGTGTGTTTGGGAGCTTCATAGCCGACATCGTGATCAAGACAACCGGTTCGCTGGTGCCGCTGGCCCTCGGTGCCCTGTTCATCGCGATCCTCTACAAGTACACACCGGAAGAGCACATCGCCTGGAGATCCGTCTGGCTGCCGTCGATTGTCGCGATGACAATGCTCTCGATAGGAGCCTGGGCGTATGGGCTCTATGTGGCCGCATACATCTTCAAGTCGGCGGCCGGGGCTGCTGGATCAGTCTTTCTCGGGCTGGTGTTCATCTACTACTCGGCGCTGATTCTTCTCTACGGAGTAGAGATCATGAAGAAGAAGCATGAGCAAACCCTGCCGACTTCGTCAGACGCGCCAGCAAGTTGACCGGGCCGTAACCGGAATCGGTCACCTAAGGTCACACTTCGTATGGCGCATTTCATGGGTTTTGGGGGATACACCCCCGAGCGGGTTATCACCAACGACTACTGGGCTGAGCTTATTGATACTTCCGACGAGTGGATCACCCAGCGAACCGGCATCAAACGGCGACGAATGGCGGCCGATGACGAGTCAACGATGACCATGTCGGTGGCGGCCGCCGAAAGCGCTCTGAAGGACTCTGGCCTCGTGGCAGATGACATCGACGAGATCATCCTTGCCACCGACACGCCGGAGATGATGACCCCTGACACATCGGCCTTGGTCCAGCATCAACTTGGCTGTCGCGCCATTCCCACCTACGACCTCGGCGGAAGCGGTTGTGCAGGGTTTGTCCAGGCTGTGGACGTGGCTCGAAGTCGGATTGCGGTAGCTCCCAAGAACGTCCTTGTGATTGGTGTCGAGCTCATCTCGAGGATGATCTCGCCCACAGATCGAAACACCGCACCTCTATTTGGCGACGCCGCGGGCGCCGTGGTCATGGGACCCGAACCTGGCCGCGCCGAGGTTCTCGATGTGGTATCGGGGACCGACGGAGGAAGTGCGGAGATTCTCACACTTGCGGCGGGGGGAACACGCAATCCCATTCAACGAGAAGACGCTGCTGAATGGCGACTACAACCGTCTGATAATGGACGGGCGCAAAGTCTTCGTCGAGGCGGTGCGTCGGATGAGCGAAGCATCGGCGGAGGTTCTTCAACGAATCGGCAAGTCGGTCTCCGATGTCGCCCTGGTGATCCCGCATCAGGCCAATCTGCGAATCATTGACGCCGTACGCAGGAAGATGGGGCTCGACGAGGACAAGATCTATGTCAACGTCGACGAGTACGGCAACACCGGCTCAGCCACCGTTCCCCTGGCCATGTGGGAGGCCGTTGGCAACGGCACAATCGAGAGAGGTGACCTGGTTGTCCTGACGGCATTCGGTGCGGGGTTTCACTGGGCTGCCGCCGCTGTTCAGTTCTAGAGGTCTGTCGCTCAATTGATGCCGCGGTGTCGAGGGCCGGTGAGACCGAGTAGCTACTTGGGCGACAGACCTCTAGAGGCTTCCGAGGAAGTTTCCCAGATACCTCTCGTAGCGTTCCGGGTCGGCGTTCCAACTCATCACATGACCCGCCGCGCGACTCTCCACGAGTGTCAAGACCTCTCCGGCCAACGATTCGAGTTGCCGACTCACCGAGATCGGCACCCGGTGGTCCGACGTGCCGTGAAAGACCAGTGTCGGCACCGTGAGAATGGTTGCTGCCCTCTGCACGTAGTTGGTGGTTTCCCAGTCGATCTTCCAGCGGAGATCGGCGATCCACATGCCGAATTCGGTGACCAGACGGCTGATCCTGATATTGGTTCCCGAGAAGCGCAGATCCTGAGATCCGTGGCGCACCGCCTCGGCGAGGAGGATGTTCGGCGAGTCGAGTACCACGCCTATGACCCGTCCTGCCAGCTCCGAATGTTCCAGGAATGCCATGGAGTGGGCGGCACCTGTGCTGTAGCCGATCAGGATGATGCTCATGGCACCGTGGTCGACGGCATATCGAATTGCCCCTTCGACGTCTTCCCACTCGGTCTGGCCGAATCGGTAGTGGCCACTGGGGTCTCGCGGTGCCCCAGGATCGTTGCGGTAGTCGATGACCATCGAGGTCATGCCGGCTGAGTGAATGGTTGGCAGCAGACGAATCGCCTCCCTTCTCTCGGCTGTCCAACCATGGACGTGGATTGTCCAGGTGTCGGCGTCGTCTGAAGGGATGACCCACGCTCCGATAGGCCCGAGGGGGCTGTTGTATGTGGTCTCTTCGAACTCGAGATCGACGTTCGAAGGGTCGGATGGATAGGCGTAGCCCTCCAGATCCACCGGCGGGCAGGTCTGCAATGTCCCGTCTCGACATATCGGGGGGGTAACACCCTCGATCTGGGTGTACCTCCGGATTACATCCATACCCTCGACCCCGATCACCGGTCCAACCTGTCCGTACCCGCCTTTCCAGAAGAGACCGAGGGTCCCCGGGTGTCCGATGTCCTGCCGAGGCTCGCCCGCGGTGAGTGTGATCTGTCCCTTGTCGACCGATCGCACCCAGACACCAAAGCTGCGTTTCGGAGGTTGGACGCGAAGAGCGCTCTTCCGAAACCCGTTGGCGTAGATCCACCCACCAGCGAAGTGGACAAGCGCCACAAGGATGACGCCCAGCGAGATTGCTACTGCAAGAACCAAAGTGGGGACACGATATGAGAGCCGGTCAGATCAGACGCTCTCCCGCGTGGTACTCGCCATGACGCGGCTACTGGATGGCCATGGCGATGCGGAGTCGTTCCTCAGCGGTTATGAAGTGGTCGGCGTCCTCGGCATCGTCACCGAGGTCGATCTGAACCCACCGCACTCGACCCGGATAGCGGGTGTCAGCCGAAGAAGCGAAGTCGTCGGTGACAGATGTGGCGGTGTCGTGGCCCACGTCGGTGGTCTCGTCGGCGGAGAACAACATCGGCTGAGTGCCTTCTACCCGACCTTCGCCGATGGCCTCACCGTCGATGTAGAGAGTGACTGTCCCCCCTTTGCCAATACCACCCCCGTCGTAGTCGAACTCGGCTCGGACCTGATGCTCGCCGGCATCGAGGGTTGTGTTCCCATACACCTTGAAACGCTGGGCACCGAACAAGTTGTAGCAATAGGCAGGTTTGCCTTCGTAAACGTATAGAACCCAGCCGCCGAACCGTCCGCCTTGAGCGACGAGAACACCGTCACCTCCCTCATCCGGCACCACGATCTGGGCCGTCACCGCGAATGGCTCTTGTTCTTGATGTTGATGACCGTGTTCTCGGGGAGTCGACCCATCCCACCGAAGAGCAACTGGCTGTTCCCGTGGATGAGAAGCGGTCTCCCCGCCATGTCCGAATTGAATCTCTCGACCCGTCGATCATCGAGTGGTAACACCTGGTATCGGGCTGCCTCGATCAGAAACAATCTCTGCAGCTCTTCCAGCTTCTCCGGCATCTGATCGGCGAGGTTGGTCGACTGGGTCCAATCTTCGGGTCCGTAGAGTTCCCATAGGTCTCCAGCAATTGGCGGCAACTCCGTGCCCAGCACCCAGGGTGTGCTGTGTCGGGTCACCGCTGTCCAGCCTTCGTGGTAGATGCCCCTATTGACAAACATCTCGAAGTACTGGGTTGTCCGCACATCGTCGGCGTCCTCATCGTCAAAGCTGTAGGCCATGCTGGTGCCTTGAAGGGCCTCCTGTTGGACACCGTTGACGAATGTGGGGTGTGGCAGCCCGGCTGCCTCCATGACGGTGGCCGCGACATCAATGACATGGTGAAACTGAGTTCTGATCTGACCGCGGCTGCTGAATCCGTTGGGCCAGTGGACCACCGTGCCGTTACGGGTGCCCCCCCAATGCGACGCCACCTGTTTGGTCCACTGATATGGCGTGTCCATGGCATGGGCCCAACCCACTGCGAAGTGGTTGTACGCCTCAGGCCCACCGAAGTCATCGATGCGCGCGGCCATGAACTCGGGGGTCTCGATATCAAATGCTCCGTTGAGACTGAGCATCTCGTTGAAGGTGCCATTGATGGTCCCTTCTGCCGACGCTCCGTTGTCCCCGATTATGTAAAAGACCAACGTGTCATCCAGGATCTCGAGGTCTTCGAGGGCGTCGACGAGCCGGCCCACCTGGTGATCGGTGTGCTCGAGGAATCCCGCATAGATCTCCATCTGTCTGGCGAGAACCGGCTTCAGCTCATCTGGCATGTCGTCCCACGCCGGAATCTCCTCGGGCCGCTCAGTGAGTTCGGCGTCTTCGGGGATGACACCCAGCGCCTTCTGTTGGGCCAGCGTCTGTTCACGCAGGACGTCCCAGCCCTGGTCGAACTTTCCCTTGTATCGATCTGACCAGACCGGCGGCACATGGTGCGGAGCGTGGGTGGCCCCAGGCGCGTAATAGGCAAAGAACGGCTTATCCGGCATGAGTGCTTTCTGCTGACGGATCCAGTCAATCGTGTGATCGGTCATGTCCTCGCCGAAGTGGTAGTCCTCGTCGTCACCATGCTCCGGCTCTATCGGGACGGTGTCCCTGTAGATCGCGGGGGCGTATTGGTTGGTCTCGCCCCCGATGAAGCCATAGAAGTGCTCGAAACCCTGCCCGGTCGGCCATTGCCGAAACGGACCCATCGGACTGGTTTCCCAAACTGGCACCTCATGACACTTTCCGAACTGTGCCGTCGAGTACCCGTTGAGTTTCAACATCTCGGCCAGCGGGGCTGTGGAGTTCGGAATCACCGAGGTGTATCCAGGGGCAGACGTTGCAAGCTCGGTGATTCCGCCCATTCCGACCGAATGGTGATTGCGTCCCGTCAGGAGTGCTGCTCGTGTGGGGGAGCAAAGGGCGGTCGTATGAAATCTGTTGTACTTCAGCCCTTCCCCGGCCAGTCGCTCTGCGATTGGGGTCTCACAAGGACCGCCAAATGCGCTCGAGGCCCCAAAACCCACGTCGTCGAGAAGGACTATCAGGACATTGGGCGCTCCGGCCGGCGGACGAATTGGCGCGATCGGAGGGAAACTGGATGCCGGATCTTTGGCGTCGTAGGTGAGAAGTCCTTGATAGGGCTTGTCCGGGACCGGTAGAACATCTCGACTGCGTTCGCTGGGCATCTTCGACTCCTCGTTCGTCATGGATAGAGCAAAGGGTGAACCTAGTCACGCCTGCCACCCTTCGGTGAACCGTTTCATGACCTCAACCCGCGTTTCGGTTCACCGAAGGGTGTTTGACTAGATTTCTCGCTATATGAACCTCACGGAGAACTTTGTAAGGGTGGCGGTCACGGTGTCGGACCGTCTAAACCCGATCACCAGTGGGCCCGCCGGGCCACTAAAGGCCAGCGCGGCGCTCGATTCGTTTGGGCCATCCTTGATGCCGAGAACATCGGTCCATCAGGGCATCGCTGCGGGGCTGACGGTGCTCGCTGCGGAGGCCATCGGTCTGAGTGTTGATGTTCTGGCGAGAAGTGTTGCCCCCAAGGGCTCGCCGCTCGCCTGGCGGATCGGGTCACGGGCGGTGATAGCAGCCGGCGGTGCGACCCTGGCTCGAATCCAGGAGGCAGATGACGAAGCCACATCCAAGGCCATGCTGCGCAGTGCTGGGCAGATCGTCAGTGTCGCCGCCCTCGGCGGCATCATCCACGAAGCAGGCAATGAGGTGCAAGGGAAGATCGACACCCCCATTGTCCCCATCATCACTGGACTCGGCGGTTTCGGCTATGTGGCAAGCCGTTGGGGCAAGGAGCTGGAAACTCGCAAGGCTGTCATCCAGCGTTGGACCGAAGACGACAAACCGGCGCAGCTGCCGATGTCCATAGCCATCGCCACCGGTCTGGCATTTGCAGGAAGATGGGTTGGCCGCGGCTATATCTCGTCTCGCAACTCACTTGTCGGCTATATCGGTGAGAGCTCGGGTCACTCGGCGATCGGTCGAGCCATCAACGGCGCGCTGTGGGGTGCGGGGGCGATGGCTCTCTATGGCAGTCTCGTCCGACGGATATCGCGGGCCAACGCAAAGATGGAGACCAACTTCTCGGTGCCACCGAGCAATGAGTTTGTCTCCGGCGGTCCCAACAGCATCTCGCCATTCGAGGAACTGGGTCTTCAGGGTCGCCGGTATGTGACCGAGGTTGTACCGCCCGACGTCATCGAGGAGACACTCGGCGAACCGGCCAAGGCTCATCCCATCCGTACGTATGTGGGTGTCGAATCCGAGCCGATCTACGCCACGGGCAGATCCGAATTGGCTCTCAACGAGATGGAGCGTCTCGGTGTCTTTGATAGGGAGTATCTGCTTCTGGTGTCTCCAACCGGCACCGGCTGGGTTGATCACACCATGATCGAGTCCGCCGAGCTATTGGCGCGTGGTGACATCGCCACGGTGTGTATCCAGTATGGGAAGGCACCCTCATTCCTCGAGGTTCAAGGGGTGTCCTTGGGTCGAGCCCAGTTCCGACAACTTCTGTGGGGTGTCAGACAGCGTCTCCGAACTGTTGACGAGAAGAAGCGTCCCAAGGTCCTGGTCTTTGGGGAGAGTCTCGGAGCCTGGTCGAGTTCTGACGTGATCATGCATCAGGGCATCGAGGGATTCGACCACTACGGCATTTCGAAGGCGCTTTGGTTTGGCCTACCCGGTCTCGCTCGCTGGTCCAAGGCCGGAATGCGCGAAGGTCGAAACCCACTGACGCCGGAAGGGACCGTCGCCGCTTTCGATAGCTTTGAGCAGTACGCAGCTCTCTCACCCGAGGAGCGTGACAGGCTGAGGGCGGTGGTCGTTGATCACGACAATGATCCAATAGCGACGATGTCACTCCGGCTGGCAGTCAAGAAACCGCCGTGGCTCGATGGCGAGCGGGGTCGAAATGTCCCCGAGAAGATGAAATGGACACCCGTTATCTCGTTCATCCAGATCATGATCGACGCGATGAACGCAATGGTCACTGTTCCTGGCGAGTTCAAGTCATTTGGTCACGACTATCGAGGGGACACCGCCGATTTTGTTCAGGCAGCTTATGGATTTCCGTCGACAACTGATGAACAGCGACAGGCGATCCACGACACCCTCATCGCCCGTGAGTTGGATCGTGCAGCTCGGATCAAGGCCGAGGAGCCGGGTGTCATCTCCGATCCCATCGAGAAGATGGGCGAAGTCGTCCAGTAACCACTCAGGTCTGGGGACTCGACGATGACGGAGGGATCGATCTACAAGCTGGACTGGAGTCGGGTCAATCTCCGGGGCGGGGTCGTGACGGTCGTTGTCATCGTCGCCGTTGCCGTGGTCCTGGTGTTCTTCGGCACGCTCGGAATCGCGGTGGGTCTGGCCACGCTCTTCGTGATGATTGCCGACACTCCGGGCTCACTTCGCAGCCGGCTCGTCGCCGTCTTGACCTTCAGCTTCATCGGAGCACTGTTGGCCTTCGGCGGAGCCTGGGCAGGTTCGGAGAAACCTCTTCTGGCGTCACTGTTGATGGCGGCGGTCGTCTACTTGGCGACGATCGCTGCAGCGAGGGGCAAACCTGCGGCCGTGCGTTGGCTGCTTTTGTCTATCTGGGTCGTGATGGTGATATCGCTTTCTAGCGGAGTGGAGCAGCCGGTCGAACTATCCCTCGCCTTCCTTGGTGGGGGCCTTCTTGCCGGGATAGGAATCTCGATACTCGGTTGGCTTGCCGACGATGATGAAGAAGGCGATCGGCCTCTTCCAATGTCGGTCGTACTGGCGGAAATTGGGACTCCGTTAGGGCGTTTTGCACTGGTTCGAGGCCTGGCTGCGGGAGTAGCGACCTATCTCGGCGTATTGCTGTTCCCGGACTTTCCGGTGTGGGTAGTGATTGCTGTACTGATAGTTCTGCGAGAGGAGCGCGGCGCGACGATCGACATCGGTGTGCTTCGAACACTCGGGACCGTGCTCGGTGTGGCCGTGGCAAGTGGTGTCCTGCTTGTCCTCGGGGAAGCCGAGCTTGCCGTGATTGCTGCGTTTCTGTTCTCTGGTTTCGCGATGATCGCGTTCCAGAAAGTGAACTACGCCGTGTTCAGTCTCTTTCTCACTGCGTTGCTCGTTTTCGCCCTTCATGTAAGTGGGGAGGATGCCCTAGAAGGAGGGATCGCTCGGCTGCTGGCAACGCTACTTGGTGTCGCGATCGCCTTCGGGGGAATCCTGGTCACCACGTCTGGCCGCAGATCGACTCAGTCTTCTTGAGCCTGTCGCATGGTTCGGCCCGTGCCGAGCAGGGAGACGACCCGTGCCACCACGACGACGAGGAAGATTTGGCCCATGACCGTCTGGAAAACCACGACCGCCCGGGCCACGTCGGTCACGGGCGTGATGTCGCCGTATCCCAGTGTTGTCATGGTGACAAAGCTGAAATAGTTGAACTCCCCGAGCCCACCGTCGATCACGGCCTTGAAGGCGTCCGGATTCAGGCTGTGGATGGTGGCGAAGATGAAGCTGAAGGCGATGCCGAGCGCAAGGTAGGCGGCGATCGCTCCCCACATCGTGGTGCCGGTGATGATCTCGTGTTGGGCAATGCGTCTGACGATCACGAAGGGCGTTGCGATTAGAAGTACTCCGAGTATCAATGATGCAACTCCGACCACAGCGTCCTGACTGCCGGGAACGACAAAGGCCAGTATCACGACGACCCAGGCCAACCATGAGATCCGCACTGCCCACGGCTTCGCCTCCGAAGCAGCCATCGAGAGTGTTGCGGCGCCACCGGCTAGAATGGCGGTGATGATTCCTGAAGAGTCCTTATTGGGAGACAGGGCGATGGGCACGAGTATCAGCAGTACGAGCATCACAGTCACGGCGACGTAGGCGTCGGATGATCGCTCGAATCGCTGCCAGCGTTTGGATACCTCTGGTGACAGGCTGGGGTTCCTGGGTTGGTCTCGTCACGTTAGGAACGGATAGCACCCACTTCCGGTATCAATCGATGCCGGGGAACCAAGTAGCCGACGAGAGCGTCCAAAATGGGATGGGCATACCTCTCTCTTTCTCACCATGACACTCGTTTCAACAGTCGCACCGCTTGTCGGTTACGCAATCGTCTTTCAGACGATCGTCTATCTGCTGATCCCCGCCCGGCGCCGGACGCTGATTGCGCCCGTCCTCACCGGTGTGGTCGGAGCCGTCCTGACGCTTGGGGCCGGCTGGATCTTCGGTCTCGAGGCGATCGGTCTCGGTGCTCCCGATATGGCCGTCGTATCAGCGTGGGCCGTTGCCACTGTCCTGGTGATGGCAGTCATCGGCAGGGTCATGTTGAGGAGCCCTGAGCTTCGATCCCAGCTGGCCGACCCGCGGCTTGCCGCGCTGAGTCCTCGTCAGGCATTCATGCAGATCGTGGTACGGATCCCTGTCATGACCGCTCTAATCGAGGAGGCGTTCTTCAGGGGGGTTCTCCATGCCGCTCTCATCGCGCTTTACCCACCATCGGTGGCTCTCGTCGGTGGCGCGCTTCTCTTTGGCTTGTGGCATGTCGGACCCGGTCTCGATCAAGCACGCGCCACCGCTAAAGATTGGCGGCGAAATGCCCTTCACGTCGGAATCACCGTGTTGGCCACGTCTCTTGCCGGGGCGGCTCTTGTTTGGCTTCGAATGGAGACCGGCTCCATATGGGTTCCGGTGGCCGTCCACGCTGGTATCAACATGACCATGGCTGTCTACGCCCGAATCGCGGCCAGTCGTCAGATGGCCGGCGTTCCCACGGTCTGAACCAGAGGCCAACGAGTCGACCTCTCGCGCGTGCCACACTGGCTCGCCATGGCTCTTCCTCCAGGTCAAACGGTTCCCGCCCAGGATGGGCGATCCCTCCGTAAGAATGTTCCACGAAGTAGTCACGGGGACTGGAGCCCCTCGGCCACCAGACCGGACCCCGTTGTCCTGATCGAAGGCCAAAACGTGGATCGTCTGTCCTATCTGGCTCCGGTTCGAAGGGTGAGGATGGCCGAGTCACCATTTACGTTCTATCGGGGCGCTGCCCGGATCATGGCTCACGACCTCTCACAGACTCCAAGCACAGGTCTCGAGGTCCAGTTGTGTGGAGATGCTCATCTCTCCAACTTCGGAGTGTTCGCCTCGCCCGAGCGGGATCTCGTCTTCGACCTCAACGACTTTGACGAGACGCTTCCCGGGCCTTGGGAATGGGATGTCAAGAGACTCGCCGCGTCCTTTGTGATCGCTGCGAAGGATCTGGGATTTGACGAGGATGACGGAAGAGAGTTGGCCGAGGACTCCGTCCGCTCGTACAGAGAAGTCATGCAGAAGTTCGCGGGGAGAGGCTGGCTGGAGACCTGGTACAGCCGATTCTCCCTTGGCGATCTTGCAGACCGCGCCCAACGGGAGGACGTCAAGAAGAAACGGCGAAGGCAATTGGAGAAGTTTGTGCGAGGAGCCAAGAAGAAAGATCATCTCCGGGCGGCCAGGAAGCTGGTCGAGCACGAGCGTGGACGACTCAGGCTCCGAAGTGAGCCGCCGTTCCTGGTTCCACTCCGCAGCATGCCTGTCAGCGTTGCCGACGAGCAGATCGAGAAGGCGATCAGCGAGAGCTTTGCCAGCTATCGCCGCAGTCTCAGTGATGAGACAGGGCATCTACTCGATCGGTACCAGGTGGTGGATCTCGCTCTCAAGGTCGTTGGAGTGGGAAGCGTGGGGACACGTTGTTTCGTTGTCCTTCTTGTTGGGAGAGGGCAAGAAGACATCCTGCTTCTACAGGTGAAGGAGGCCGGCAGGTCGGTCCTCGAGGAACACCTGGCGCCAAGCCGGTATTCGTTGAGCGGTCAGAGGGTGGTTGAGGGCCAGCGACTCATGCAAGCGGCGAGTGACATCTTCCTGGGTTGGAGTGAAGGCACATATACGGGTAGCCACTACTACTGGCGCCAATTGAAGGATTGGAAAGCCTCGGTATCTTTCGCTGATGCGGATGGCGAGGGAATGGGTCGCTACGCGAGGGTGTGCGGTTGGACGCTGGCGAGAGCCCATGCGGTCTCGGGAGACCCGGCCGCGATCGCTGCCTACCTTGGATCAAGTTCCAACTTCGAACGTGCCATTGGTGAATTTGCGGTTAGGTACTCTCGTCAGAACGAATTGGACTACAAGGCCTTTATGACCGAGATCAGAGACGGGCGATTGGAAGCAGCAGAGTTGGAGTGAGCCAGGACACACAATCCCCCGACCGGCCAATCACAGACATGATGTCCGAGGAGTTCCAGGACTACGAAGGGCCTCTTCTTCCGGTCGGCGCTGGTTTCGATCTGTCACAACTGCTCACGGCTGATTCCTTGCGGGGAATGGTGGCGATCGTGGTATCGGTCATGGTGCTCCGCGCCCCTAGCACCTCACCAAGAACACTCGCTTTCCTCATTTCGGCAATTCTGGTTGCCTGGGCTGTCGGCGGAGTTATCGAGCTTCGTCGCGCCGAGTCGCGAACAGGTTGGGATATCGCTCGAGTCCTCGTTCTGGTTGTCGCCGCCGCTGGGCTTGTTCTCATCCCCAACTTGACCGCCGAGAGCCTCGGCCGAGCAGGCGGCGTCGCCCTGATAGTTCTGGGTTTGGTCAACGGGTACCGGGCATTTCGAGGCCGGGAGAGCGGGTCTCTGGTAGAGCCTCTGCTCGGTGCCTTCTTCTACTTGGTTATTGGGACCGCTCTGGTGGTCTCACCCACCTCCATTCTCGGATTGGCAATCCTGCTCCTTGCTATTTATTGGTTCGTTGCTGGCGTGCTCACGCTCGTCACGAATATTCGGCTCGACGACAGGACGATCGAGCCTGGTGGTGTTTGGCAGACTTTTCTGGCGTGGATCCAAACAAGGCCGAACACGGCCGACGATCGGCGTCAGCTCTACGACAAGCTCTTCTACGAGGGGGATATTGGGCCCCGCCGGCTCTCGAGATTCTTCACGCTCATGGGGTTCGCCACCGGGATAGCCGCCTTTGGCATTATCGGCGACTCAACAGCTGTGGTAATCGGTGCGATGCTCGTTGCTCCGCTGATGACGCCGCTGATGGGGACATCACTTGCCATGGTCATGGGTTGGCCGCGGCGAGCAGTCATGTCTGGCGGGGTGGCGCTAGGGGGAATCCTGTTCGCCGTAGGTCTCAGCGTTCTCTTCGGTTGGATGTACGGACCGGACATCTCCACCGTTGCCAACTCACAAGTAGCTTCACGGATCGGCCCTACTGTCGTTGACCTCGCCATTGCTATCGCAGCTGGAGGTGCGGGCGCCTTCGCATTATCGAGACCCGACGTTTCGGATTCCCTACCCGGTGTTGCAGTAGCGATCGCCCTGGTGCCTCCTTTGGCTGTGGTAGGTCTAATGATCTCGCAGACCGAGTGGGCGGCGGCGTCCGGAGCCCTCCTGCTCTTCGTTACAAACCTCGTCGCCATCATCCTCGTCGGTGGCGGGGTCTTCATCCTCACCGGTGTCGTACCGGTGCTTCGACTATTGGAGAATCGAGCTTGGGTGAAGAGAAGCTTGGGAATGGTGGCTGTGTTAGCCATTGCCGTGATAGCAACTCTCGGGGCGAGCGCGGATACTTTTCAGAAACAAACTGCAGGCGTTGCCGCTGCGGAGAGCGTCGTAGTGGATTGGTTGGGCAACTCGGATCTTCGGGTCTTACGTTCTGAGTACACCGGTGGCGAGTTCTTTGTCATCGTTGAAGGCTCGGAGGAACCGCCCCCAGTTGACGATCTGGCGGCGCGTCTCGAAGAGGAGTTCGGCAAGCCGGTCGGCATCTCGGTCAAGTGGGTTCCAACCACCATTTTCGAGTTTGCGGTGGACGACTAGCTTGATTCTCTCGGACGACAATGAGAAGAGACCCCCATCATCGACGGGGGTCTCTTCAATTGGCATGGATTTGGTCTACGCGAGAAGCTTGGCCTTCTGTGTCTGGAACTCGGCGTCGCTGATGGCACCGGAGTCCTTCAGCGAAGCGAGCTTTGCGATCTCGTCAGCGGCCGATGAGCCATCACCAGCAACAGATTGGATGTACTCGCGCTGCGCGTTCGCCGCATCGGAAGCCTGCTTCATGGAGCGCTCCTGCATCTTGTCGCCATTGGCGATCAGATATATCAGGACTCCGAGGAAGGGAAGGACTATCACGAAGAAGATCCAGCCCGCCTTGCCAAAGCCGGAGATTTCGCTGCGGAAGATGTCGGCAAAGATCGTGATCAGCAGCCAGATCCACACGAAGAACATAAAGAACCAGAGCATGGACCAGAACAGGTCGAGAAGCGGCATTGAACCTCCAAATAGAGAGTGTATTTAGTCGACGGGACCGAGGGTCGTCGTCGACGGCACAGGACTATATCTAGATCGGGGGAAGGAAGCGATTTGGAGTGCTGGCCAACACCAACGGCCACCGTTAGCCGGGGGCCGTTGCTGACGTCCGATGCCCTTATCGGGCATCGGCGAGACTTAGATGATCTGGGCGATGAGCGGGATCGCGACGAGGTTGGCCGCCACCACACCGAGTCGGGTGATGGTCGGGGACCTGGCTGCTCGCACTGAAGTGGCTGCGAGAGCCACCCCGGCGAGGACAAAGAGCCATGCGCCGCTGGTCAGCATGGTCGCCATCAGGAGAACAAGTGTGGCGGTGATCATCCCTCCCGCTGCGATCGCGATGCGGGCAGCCTTGCCCAATGGTCTGGTGGCCCACTCTTCGAGGACGATGTCTGAAGTAGTCATAACCCGAATAACTTCGGCAGATCGGCGCGAATGCTTTAGCGCCTGGCCTTCACTCCAATCGCTTTGTGAAGATTCGCGCGGCCATAACCCGCGTAAATCTTCACAAAACGGTCTGAGAGGGTCAGTCCCTGATCCAGATCCCGACCGACGATGGCTCCAGTACTTCTTCAACCACACCGCTCAGGTCGTCGGCCAGGTCGTCGAGGTTCGTTTGATCCTGTAAACCCGACACGAAATCGTCGATGACCTGCTGGCGCTGATATCGACCCCGGTTGAATCGACGATCGACGCCGCGTTGGACGCGAATCCGAAGCGGATTGAATAGGGCAGCGACGGCGAGAGTCGAAGCCGCGACGGCCAGCGAGTTTTGGGACGGCAGGAACGATGTGATCCCGGTGACAACGACGAAGAAGAGAATGACGAGCATCCCGACCACGAGGACGTAGGAGACGGTCCTCGAGATGATTCGGTCGATCTCATAGATGCGATACTTGATGATGGCGACGGCCATCACCACCAGTGTCTGGATGACGAGGAATCCGACCCAAACCGCTCGCCAGCCTTCAGCGGCAGATAGCCCGAGAACCGTCTGATCGAGGAAGAATCCCACGGTCAGGATCGAAACCGAGAGCGCGAACCACTTCATCTGCTGACGCTCGATGCCGTCTGATCTGATGAATCGATAGATCTTCACAAAACGAGTTTCAGGCGAGGGCTGCCCGGGCGGCGTAATAGCCGCACATGCCGTGAACGCCGGCACCAGGCGGGGCGGCCGATGAGCACAGATAGACCTCGCCACCCAGTTGGTAGGGCCGTTTGGCGCCCATCTGCATGATCTTCTTCAACCCGAACCCACCCCCACCGATGTCTCCGCCCACATAGTTGGGGTTGTAGGCCTGATACTGGGCCGCATTCCGGGTAGACCTCTCGAGGATGATGTCCTTGAAACCTGGGGCGAATCGTTCGATCTGGTTCTCGATTGCCTCTGTCATGTCCGCGTCGGAGCCGTTGGGAACATGGCAATAACCCCATGCGGTGTGCTTCCCGTCGGGGGCGCGGGTTTCATCAAACTGGGATTGCTGAGCCATCAGCACGAAGGGCCGATCCGGATGCTCTCCCTTGAACACGGCGTGTTCGGCGGCTTCCACCTCCTCATAGGTGCCACCGACATGGACCGTGGCCGCCTGGCCACTCAACGGGTCGGCCCAGGGGATGGGCTGGCTCAGCGCCCAATCCACCTTGAAGACCCCCGGTCCCGGTTTCCATCTCGGGAGACGACGCAGACTCGAGGGGGATAGCCGGTCCTTGGCGATCCGGTAGGCCGAAGGTGGCATCACGTCGAGAAGGACAGCGTCGCCAGGCACCTCGCGGATGTTCTCAACCCAGCGCCCCGTTTCGATGACGCCGCCGAGCTCTTCCAGGCGATCTGTCAGGGCCAGGGCGATGCTTCTCGATCCCCCTTTCGCCATTGGCCATCCGTAGAAGTGGCCGATGGCTCCGAGCATCACCCCGACGGCAGACGTCGCCGGGGCATTGAATGGCGCAATGGAGTGGGCAGCCAGGCCGGCGATCAACGCCTTGGCTTCCTCCGTTTTGAACCTCTTGACCAGGAGCGACGCCGGAAGGGCGCCGATGGCGGCGACACGAGCGAACTTGGTCTTGTGCTTCGGGTTGATCGTGACAGGAGCGAGGACATCTTCGACCAAGTCGTCGATCCCCTCGACGAGGGGCCCCATCAATCCGATGTAGTTGGAAGCGTCGACGCCGAGTTGATCGGCGGTCTCTCTGACGGAACGATGGAGAGCCACCGACCTGCCGCCGTCGAGGGGATGAGTGAATGGGATCGGTGACTGAATCCAGTCGATCTCCAGCCCGAGTTCGTTGAAGAACGGTGAGGCCACCCCGGCAGGGTGGATCGCCGAGCAGACGTCGTGGAGAAAGCCGGGCATCGTCAACTCTTCAGTTCGTGTTCCGCCACCTATCTCGTCGGCGCCCTCCACCACGAGCACCTTTCGGCCGGAGCGTGCCATTTCCACGGCGGCGGCCAGACCATTGGGGCCGGCGCCGACAACTGTCGTATCGAATTCGCTCATTCATGCTGATTGTGGCTGATTTAGCGTTACGACATGGTTAACCCCGTCTCGTAACGGTTGCGGAACGGCAATCCCGTAGAACCTGGCGTGAAGGGAGAAGTGATGTCTGAACCAAGAGATGCCGAGAACTGGGCGAAGCCGATTGACGAATTTAAAGTAGGTGAGGTGGCCGAAGGTGCCGTCACAGGCAACGTCGAAGGCCGCAAACCCACCGGACCTCTCCAGGGGTTCGGTCAGCTATGGCAAAAGACCTACGAAGTTTCGATTCCGGGTCCGACCCCGGAAAAGGTGATCGCAACCTGGAAGGAGCACTTCGGCGACTTCTGGTACCCGTCAAACAAGTTCTACGCACCAGCGGGTGGCATTGCGCCGGGTGAGATCGCCATCATCGGTGGTGGTGTGGGCCCAGCCAAAATTTCCACCGGGGTTCGTGTCATCTATGCGGATGAGCGTTCCTGGTCATACATGACGCCCGAAGGTCACCCCTGGGCGGCGATCATCACCTTCAGCGCTCACGAGGATGACGACGGGACGACGGTGACTCGGATCCACCTGCTGGTCCGGGCCAACGATCCTCTCTACGAGGCCAGCTTCAGGATCTACACCAGTCGTCTCGAAGACAAGATCTGGAAGCACACACTGACAGAACTGAGTGGCCACTTCGGAAGCAATGAGCCCGTCTCGATGACGGCCAGCCTTGTCGACAAGCGTCGGCAATGGTCGCAGTTCGGAAACCTGTGGAAAAACTCAGCGGTGCGGACGCTCCTGCGTCAGGACCGTCGAGGATAGGGGGAGCGACCGGGGAGGTTCCGACGGAGCCTCCCTTGCTCAGTTGCCTTTGAAGTCCGGCTCTCGCTTCTCCATGAAGGCGCTGATCGCCTCCATCAAGTCGTTCGACATCAGGAACGACGAGTTCCATTGAGCCACATAGTCGAGTGCTTCGTCAACAGTTCGCCCGTCGTTGGCGGCGAGGATCTTCTTGACTCCCGAAACCGTCAGGGGCGAGTTGGCGGCGATCTCCGCGGCCAGTTCGTAGGTAGCTTTCATGAGGGTGTCCTGATCGGGATAGATGTCGTTGACCAGGCCGATGTCTTTGGCTCTGGCTGCATCGATGTCCTTCCCCGTGAAAGCAAGCTCGGCGAGATGGCCGGCGCCGATGATTCCGGGTAGACGTTGCAGCGCCCCAACGTCGGCGACGATGCCCAGGCGGGTTTCTCGTATCGAGAACGAAGCGTCAGACGAGGCGAGTCTGATGTCGCATGCTGAAATCAGATTGATCCCCTGACCGAGGCAGTAGCCGTGCACCGCCGCGATCACCGGTTTGGCGGATCGGGCGAACACGCTGTTTGTCTTCTGGAGTCGGCGGATGGTGTCGTAGAGATTCAGGTTGGTTTCGGCTTGGGAGTGGCCAGTCGGTTGAAGACCGGCCAGCATGTTGATGTCGATCCCCACGCAGAATGTCGTGCCACGGCCGGCGACAACGATCACTCTTACCGTGGCGTCGGCGCCGAGGTCCACCATCGCCCTTGGAATGTCTGTCCACATGTCCTCGGAGAAGGCATTGCGTTTCTCGGGACGGTTGAGCCAGAGTGTCGCAACGTGACCTTCGGTTTCTATCTGGAGGTGCTGGTAACCCATGGTGTCGAGCCTATCCGTGCATGGATCTATTGACCGGCGGACCTCCAGGCATCGCGGATCTTGATCTTCCCCCCGAACTGGAGGAGACCACCGGCGTAGATGCGTCCCGCGATGAACAACAGTGCGACGATGCTCCCGAGGGTGATCAACACCGCCAGCACGTACTCCCACGGAGCGATCGCATCGAGCGCGACGCGAACAGGCACTACGAACGGGGCGGTCAGGGGCACGAAGGTGCCAACTGTGGCAAGCAGGCCGTCGGGATTGTCGAGCGAAGAGATCGAGACGAAGAATCCGACGACGGCAAGCACTGTCACTGGCATCGCCGCCGTTTGCGCGTCCTCCATTCGGCTGGCCAGGGAACCGGCAGCTCCGAAGATCACCGCATAGAGCAAGAATCCGAGGACAAACCAAATCACCAGATTGACGACCCCTTCGATTGGAAGCTCCGGCAAGTCCAACGCACCGGTGACCTGGATCGCCACTGCCGCCAGAACGATCGTCGCTCCGAATTGGGTCAATCCCAGGAGCCCGATCCCCAAGATCTTCCCGGCGAGAAGTTGCCAGGGCCGAACACTCGACAGAAGAACTTCGACAACACGGTTCGTCTTCTCCTCGGTGACTCCGGTGAGAATCCAGGTCCCATACAGAAGGATCGCCATATAGAGCAACAGCAGCCCAAAGTAGGCGATGATGGTTCCTGTTTCGTCGGAGGGGTCTTCACCCGAAAGGGTGGTTAGCTCCAGAGGATCCGAAGTCATCACCTCGATCACTTCAGTCGCGGTTTCACCGCTCTCGGTGACGAGTCGTTCCAACTCGACGGTGACCGCCCCCCGCTGAAGAAGACGTGACAACGACGATCCCAAAAGCCCGCTTCCACCCTCGGTGATCATCTCGTCACCATCCACCAGGAGCACGTCAATGTCTCCGGACTCCAAGGCGACTTCACCGGCGTCTCGATCTTGAAACTCGACGATCTCGATGGCAACGGTGGGCTCATCATCGGGTTCATCTCCGGCATTGGCGATTTGCTCGGCGGCTTCGACAATCGCCTCGTTTCCCTCGCCAACCGAGCCGACGGTGTGTTCGTCGGTCCCGCCGCCGATCAAGGTGGGTATCACGATGATCCCGGCAACCAGGAGCAATGTGATGAGACTCGTCAGAAGGAAAGCCTTCGACCTCCCTCGTTCTCGGATTTCACGGCGAGCAATCTCCCACGTGGCTCTAAGGGGTGTCACTGCACTGCCTCCCGGAAGAGATCGGTGAGAGACGGTGTCGTGTAGGAGAAGTGTCGGAGTCGACCGGCGTCTTGAGCCCGAGCTAGGAAACCCCGGAGGTCGGTGTCGGCATCGATTATCACCGTGTGACGGACGCCGTCGAACTTGGTGCTGCGAACACCGCTCAGGGTGCTGAGCAGCGTATCCGCGTCCCCATCAACCTCGAGTTCCAGGTGACGAATCGGTGCGGCGTCCTTGAGGTCGCTGACGGTGCCCTCGACCACGATCTGTCCGGCGTCGATGATGGCAACGTCTTCACAAAGATCTTCGACCAGGTCGAGTTGGTGAGAACTGAAGACAACCGCCTTGCCATCCGCCGCCTGTTCTCGCAGTGCGTCCGACATCGTCTCGACGGCGATGGGGTCGAGGCCGGCGAACGGCTCGTCGAGCACAAGTAGATCGGGGTTGTGAACCAGTGCCGCCGCAAGCTGGACACGCTGCTGATTTCCGTGCGACAGGGCCTCGATAGGGTCCATTCGCCGATCAGCCAATCCAAGTCTGTCAAGCCAGTAGTCGGCGGCGTTGGAAGCCTTGTCTTGATCCATCCCGTGCAGACGACCGAGATAGGAGAGCTGGTCGTGGGCTTTCATTCTTGGGTAGAGGCCACGCTCCTCGGGCATATAGCCAAATCTCAGCCTGTCATGTGGCCCTATGGGTTGCCGGTCCCAACTGACGGTGCCGGAGTCGAGTCGGACGAGCCCGAAGATGGCCCGCATCGTCGTCGTCTTGCCGGCGCCGTTGGGTCCGAGAAATCCGAGCATTCGACCTCGGGGAACGTCGAATCCGCAACCATCGAGCGCAACGATGTTGCCAAAGTTCTTGTGAAGGTCACGGATCGAGAGCACGGGCCGGGGAGAGTACCTGTCTCGAACCTGAGGTTGTTACGCCCATATATGGGCGTAACAACCGGAGGTACGCGGTTTAGTCGAGCAGAGTGGGGCGATAGAGACGGTCGTGGGTGTTCATGGCGAAACGATCGGTCATGCCTGCCACATAGTCGACGGCCCGGGTGAGTGGTTCGGCGCCGGGAACCGTATATGAGTCGGGGACCTCTTGTGCGTTCTCCGAGTAATACCGGACCAGATCCTGAATGATCAGAATCGCCTTCTCCTTCTGAGCCTCGGCCTCTCTGCTCAGATAGACACGTTCGAACATGAAGTCCCGAAGCTGACCCATGACCTCGAGATGATTTGGGTCCATCTCGACATGCCCCAACCGGTGACTCGTCTCGATCACCGACGTTGCCATGGCGCTTATCCACTCCCTCGAGGTGGCGCCAAACGTGGTCAGGGTTGCCGTGGGGATCTCGTGGTACTCGATCACCCCGGCGCGGAGGGCGTCGGACACGTCATGAGTCAGGTAGGCGATGCGGTCGGCATACCGGCACAGCAAGCCCTCGGACGTCTCCGGTGGCGGGTCGATCTTCCAGGTGTGTGCCCTCACTCCGTCCAGGACCTCATAGGTGAGGTTCAGAGGTTCGAGCAGCGACAAAGTGCGGACACCGTGAAGCGAATGCAGCCACTCACCTTCGACGAAGGGAGTCAGGGCATCCTCCCCGGTGTGCCCGAATGGGGAGTGACCTACGTCGTGGGCCAGACATATCGCCTCGGTCAGGTCCTCGTTGAGGCCCAGCCCGCGAGCCATGGCCCGTCCCACCTGTGTCACCTGAATGGTGTGGGTCATTCGGGTGACGAAGTGATCCCCATCGGGGTTCAGGAAGACCTGAGTCTTGTGCTTGAGACGCCGGAACGCCTTGGCATGAACGATTCGATCCCGGTCTCGCTCGTAGGCCGTCCGGAACTCGTCCGCATCCTCGTGCTCCTCCCGGCCCTTGGTCTGGTCGGCCTTGGTTGCCGCCGGAGCGAGTAGCTCGTGCTCTAGACCCTCACGGTCCTCGCGGGTCCGCCGCAGCATTGCATTCATTGTCTTCAAGCCTACGGTTCCGCTCAGACGAACCGTTCACGCAGCTTTGACGACGTGTAATCCATGGACGCAACCACTATGGCGATGACCAGCATCTGCACCGCCGCCGCCCGGTAGTCACCCAACTGGATGTTCTGCTGAAGAAGAAACCCGATACCGCCACCGCCGGCAAAACCGAGAATGGTCGACATGCGGACGTTGATGTCCCAGCGATACATCGTGAATGAGATGTACGGCGGAACGATCTGAGGGTACCACCGCATAGATGATTGTTTGGAGTCGGGTGGCGCCCGTCGCGCGTACCGCTTCCATCGGACCCTCGGCGATCGATTCAACCTGTTCGGAATAGAGTTTGGCCAGTGAAGCGGCCGTGTGGAGCGCCAGAGCGAGCGCGCCGGCGAATTCTCCGAACCCGACCCACACCACAAAAACGATCACCATTACCAGCGGTTCGATCGAACGCAGGGTGTTGAAAATGGTACGAGCGATGTAGTAGACGGTCAGTCCGATCTTTATCTCGCCACGACGTCGGCCACGTTCCGCAATGAACAGGCCGAACAGGGCGCCGAAGATGGCCGGCATGACGAACGTAGCGAGCGGATTGGCGATCTGGTAGAGCCAGCCGATTCCTGCGCCAATAAGAATCCCAACCACGGCTCCGCCGAGGGTCATCACGACAAATCCTGTCATGATTCGCAACCCGGCTCCCCCGTGGATATTGAGCCAGAACGCCGTCCTGCTGGCGAGTCCAAGAACGATCGAGGCGCCGATCAGGCCTGTCAGGAAGGGGAGAAGAACAGTTCCGACCTCGCCTATCGTGGCGAAAAGCCCGGGGATGAAATCGAAGATACCGAATACCTCGGCCAGCGCGTTACCGCCCTCAGTGAGGAGTGCGAACAGACCCTCGAGGGCGAGGGAAACAGCGATCATGGATGCCAAAGCCCGAGCCGTACTCACAAGGGTGGACCTCGTTTCGGAGCCCAGGAAGATTTGCCGGACAAGGAAGAATGTGGCTAATCCGCCGAGGGCAACGAGGATGAAACGCACGAGGTTGTGGTTGATGAGATCACCCAGAACGAGCCTCTGCAGACTGATGTAGGCCACCCCGAGGGCCACACCAGCCGGGATGGCGAGCAGTCCGAGACCCAGCCCAATTACCGTTGTGGAAACATCCTTCATCAGATTGCGTGCCGCAATGAAGCTGAGAGGCAAGGCAACCGACAGTCCGATGGTTGTGGCCAGCAGAGCCAGGAAGACAGTGTCGATGATCTTCTCGACGGTGAGCTTGGTCTGCTCCGAGACACGCGGGGAAAGCTCGATCTGGTCCCCCAGGAAGCTGGTCCCGATGACCTCGCCCGTTGTTCTCTCATAATGGGCCGCCCGCCACCGAGAAATGTCTGTTCCCTCCGGCCCATCAATCCCGATCAGGACCGATGTTGTCTGAGCAGTCAGCTCGGTGATCGTGATCTCGCTGTGGCTCTCTCCGATCGGGTCGGTGGTAACGCCGCGCGCTGGACCATCGACGGCGATGATCGGGTCGCCGGTCGTGACAAACTCGGTCACCTGGGCAGTGGCGTCGAGGAGTGCAGTAGCGGGAATATCAACTCGGACCCCTTCTAGGGTCACCTCCAAGCCGTCGGATGTGAGGACTCCGGCATCGACTAGGTCGTTCTCGTTGGTGTCGGTCCAGATTTCTTCCCGGTTGGCCCATGTTCCCAATCGCTGCGGCACCTGGACCCTGATGATCTGAGGGTTGTCCGACGGTCGGTCAGGAAGTTCGATGTCGAGCGAGAAGTGACCGTTCTCGTCAGCCTGGAACAACCCCATTGGTAGTGTCACCTCGAACTCCGAGTCGGGAATGAACTGGATTCGACCTTCGGCAAACGGTTCGAAGCGGTTGCCCTGGACTGTTACAACATCCTCAGGTTCGCCACAGCCGGGCGTCACTGTCACGCCGTCGATGGTGGTCGGGCGGTCGCCCCCAACTTCCTGACAAGGGATGAAGAATTCGACGTCGGTGTTGGCGTTTTCGAAGTCATAGGTGACCAACTCAGGCCGGGCCAGGGCCCGAATGATCCTGACGAGTTGGGTTTGGCGTGACTCGGATGTGATCTCGTCGAGGCTGACGCCCGTTCTCTCAACGGCCAGGCCATAGATGACGATGGCGGCGACGATGCCGATGACGAGGTACAGGCGACGTCGTGATCGTTTGGGCTCAGCCAATTCGCTCCGCCTCGTGGCCGTAGATGTCCTTGAACTTCTCGTCGTCGATGTCGGCGGGCGGTCCGTCAAAAACGAGTTTGCCGTCGAACAGGGCTATCGCCCGATTGGAGTATCGATGGACCAGGTCGAGAAAGTGGAGCGAACAGAGCACCGTGACACCGTCGTCTTTGTTGATCGACTCGAGGTGCTGCATGATCGAGTGGGCCAGCACCGGGTCGAGGCTGGCAACCGGCTCGTCGGCGAGCATGATCTCCGGATCCTGCATCAGGGCGCGAGCGATTCCGACTCTCTGCTGCTGACCACCGGAGAGCTCCGATGCAAGCGAGTCGGCCTTCTCAGCAAGTTCGACTCTGTCCAGTACCTTTATGGCCTTGTCCCGATCGGCCTGCTCGAAATGATTGAGCATGCTCAATGCGGGGTTGGTATATCCAAGACGGCCGGCGAGGACATTCGTAGAGACCTTTGAGCGGTTGACCAGGTTGAAGTGCTGGAAGACCATCCCGATGCGACGGCGGATTCGTCGCAATTCCTCCTGACCGGCCGCCGTGATATCTATCCCATGCCAGAGGATGCGGCCCTCGGTTGGTTCGATCAGCCGGTTTATGCATCGGAGAAGGGTCGATTTTCCGGATCCGGACAAACCGATGATGGCCATGAATTGTCCATCCGGCACCGTGAAGCTGACATCCTCGAGGGCGACAATGCCGCTCTCGTAGACCTTGGTTAGGTGCTCAATCTGAAGCATGTGCTCAGAACTGACGAGGTGGGGCTTTCCAGCCCCACCTCGTCAGTTTGATCATCCCTGCGCGATTAGCCCAGATCGTCGATGCTGTATCCAAGCGCATCCAGCAGCGCCCGGATCGAGTCGAATTCGGAATCTGTTGTTTCCGTAACACCCGACCACGAATAGGCATCGAAGGCTTCCGCGAATCCGTCTGGGTCGTCTCTCCGCGAAGGTCTTCAGAGCATCGTTGATGAGGGTCTGGAGATCATCGGAGACTTCCGGTCCATAGGAAAGAGTGTCGTTCGGGATCGGAGCCGACAGGGTGACGATTCTGACCAGCTGGATAACATCCGGCGCACCTTCCCGAATGTTGCGACGGGCGTCCCGGGGGTAGAAGTTGTCTCCACAGACGATCTGGCCATCGGCGTCCAGAGCGCAAGCCTCTACGAGATCGTCGGGCACATCCGCATTTGCCGGATCGCCGTCCCACAACGGAACATCGTCTGAATCGATGGCCGGCGAGAAGAAGGTGGTGCCGAAGTCGGCAGAACCGTCGTAGATCGCCTGCGCTACTGCACTGTGGCCACCTGCCTCGAATGACTCACTCGGCACAATGCCCAACGTTGCAAAGATTCCGCTCGGAACGAGGAAACTAGAGGTCGAGGTGGTCTCCGAGTATGCCCATGTCTTTCCGTTCAGGTCTTCGACGCTTTGAATGTCCGAATCGCGGGGCACAATGAACTGGGCCCAGTACTCGGTGTAACCAAAGCGCAAGGACTTCAGGGCTACCTCGATACCGCAAAGGTCGCTACCCAAAACATACGCCTGAGCTGGGATGAATCCGATGGTGTCGTCGGGTGATGCACACATCTCTTCGATGACAGCAGCGTATGAGGATCCAACGCCCACATCGAACGCGAGACCGGTTGCCGCCTCGAGTGTTGAGTCGAGAAGCTCGCCACCGGCGATGATTTCTTCAGCCGAGACAGAAGGCACGAACAGCACCTGGATCGGGTGCTCTGCGCTTCCGATCGCGGCCATGGCCTCGGTGGTTGTGGTGGGATCTGGGGCAGGTTCTGTCGTGTCGGCCGCGGCCTCGGTGGTGGCCGGTGCCGCCTCAGTGGTGTCAGCCGCGTCCTCGTCGCCACAAGCCGCAACGACGAGAGCAAAGACGGCCAAGAGGGCCCAAAGGGCTCTTCGTTTCATTTCTGGTTTCCTCCTAATTCCAGGGGACGTCCGTTGAACGCCGAGGCGAGATTAGCCGCATTTACGAGAGCTTCGTCAGCTGATCGACGACATCGCGAAACTCACCAAAGTCGTGGACATCGACCGCACCGTCTACGGCGAAATTCCAGGGGCGGATATATCTGCAGACTGTGCGATCGGCCCTGTGCTCCACCAGACCGGGGAGCACGTGGGGGCCATCATCGAGGTAGACATCGCAGTCGATCAGCCACTTGTCTTCGAGGATGTGGACCTCGGCTGCCGGAATCCTGTGTCGCTCGAGCCATTCGTAGGTGTCGTTCACGGCGAAGTCGGGCTTGGTGGTGATGACGACGATCTGATGACCTTCGTCGACGAGGCTTCGTATCGCCTCCACGGCGCCGGGGAAGGGGTCGAGGTGCCAGAAGACCGAGTGACCGTCGAGGTCCGATGACCACTCCCAGAACTCGTTGATGTGCTTGAAGTGGGTGAGGCCAACCAGATCACCCCAGTGTTGTGAGTCCGCGATCACGAGATCGGTGCCGAAGTCCCGGTTGTAGAAGTTCATCCACCCCTGGGTAAAATTGGCAACCACCCCGTCGAGGTCGATCCCTAACCGCATCGTGGCTTCCAGTTCCCCTCGGGTCTATTCGGTGTCGATTGCCTTCGACTTCTTGTAGAAGTCGAGACGGTCGACCGGCATCACCACCGAGGACAGCACATTGGCGAGATGGGCGCTGATTCTCTTGATATACCGATAGAACAGGGCCCTCGGCGCTGCGACGCGACCTGGCAAATCGGAGTTGACGAATTCGATCAGGTGACGGTCGTAATGCTGGGCGTCCTCCTTGATGCCCGGTATCAGCTTGTGAACCTTCTCAGCGTCCTGCTCGGCGAAGGCATCGAGAGCTGCGTTGATCAGGTTGGCGACCCTTTCGCAATGCTTTGTCAGCTCGTCGGAGTCGAAACCGCCTGAGAGATTGACTCCCATCTGAGCGAGGTTCCATATGTTCTTGCAGTAATCGCCGATGCGCTCGATGTCCTTGGCGACCGACATGTATGTGAGCATCAGGCCCTGGTCGACCTCGGCGCCTCTCACGGTTCCGTGGACGAGAAGCTCTCTTCTGATGGCCCGCTCAGTCTTGTTGAGGTTCTTGTCGACAGCGTCCAGCAGATCACCTGCCTCGGTCACGTCCATCTCCCCGAACACAGCCGCGGTGCCAAGTCGGAATGTGTCTTGACAGTTGGTCAACATCTCTACTAGTTGCTGCTCAACAGCATCGAGCTGATCGGAATCTCTGAATATGGAGAACATCGCTTCGCCTTCCTACGTGATCAAGAGTATGGCTATCGGAGTGACAATGAACAGACCTATGACGTAGGCGGCAACGATCGACTTGTGTCGCACGGCGGCTTCACCTGTGCGCTCGGCAAGGATGATCGGGATACGTCTCAGCTTCGGCCAGGGGTAGAAGATGAGGATTCCCAGAATATTGAATGTCACGTGGGCGAGCGCGATCACCAGGGCGTCGGGGGAGTCGGCGGCTATTGACGCCAAGAGCGCAGTGACGGTCGTTCCGAGGTTGGCGCCCAACGTCACAGGGAATGCGTTTCGGAGCGTCAGCACACCTGCCGCGACCAGCGGAACGAGGATTGAAGTCGTGATCGAGGAGCTCTGAACTGCAATCGTCATCACCATCCCTGCGAGAAGCGCCCCCGCGCCCGCGCCCTTGCTGAGGACCCCGTTGATGGCGTTTTCGATCCGCCCTGACATCACGGCCTTCATCTGTCTGGTGATCATCCACAGGGCAAGAAAGATCAGCCCCATTCCAACCCCAAGGAGAATGACTCCTTCGGCCGCGGTCCAGCCGAGTGACTCGATGGCCCCTGTCATCCACGAGACAGGGACGCTGATTGCGGACTTGATCGGGCTGGAGCCCGAACCGATCTCCGGAAGAATGCCTGCCACGATGTCGGCAAAGCTGTTCGCGATTCTCGAGATGAGACCAAACGCCACTTCGAGTGGGAGCAGGACAGCGACGCTCAGGAGGTTGAAGTAGTCGTGGACGGTGGCAGCGGAGAAGGCTCGTTGGAAGTAGGCGCTCTGTCTGACATGGCCCAGTGAGGCCAGGGTGTTGGTGACTGTGGTTCCGATGTTTGCGCCCATCACCATCGGTACAGCCGATTCGACGGGAAGTACCCCCGGCCCCGACCAGCCCGACGATGGTGGCGGTGGTGACCGAAGATGATTGGACCAGAACAGTTGCCAGGACCCCCCGCGGCAAGACCGGCAATCGGGTTGGCAACGGAGGAGAAGACCTGATCGACGAAGTCTCCGCCGAAGGAGCTAATCCCCTTCTCGAGCGATTTGACGCCGACCAGGAAGAGGTAGAGAAAGAAGATGGCGAGGCCGAGACGCGCCACCGTCTCGTTCAACCCCAGGAATGGCTTGCGCGTAGGACCTTCAGGTTGCGCGCCAGTGTCTTCCATGGGCGCGCGGCAGGCTAGACCGGGGCCGGTCCCAATGTCTCATCGGTTTTCAGGACTCGGGAAATCGAAACTACAGCTTGCCCACGACGCTGTTTCCCACGCGGTCAGACAACCTGAACCCAGGCCATCACCTCGGGCAGCCGTCGCCTGAGTATGCGCGAGGACACAAAAAGAGAGAGCGAGTAGAGGATGACGCCGTAGCCAATGGCGAAGAGGGAGGCGAACCAGGGGGATATGGCCTGACCGAAATCGACTGCGAGCACGACAACAGAGGCGGGCGGGACGAGAAGCATGCCGATGGCGAAGAACGACGCCACCTGACTCACGATGGCGAGGCAACCCTGCTCGGTCGACTGAGCGAAGATGTCGGTCCCCTCTCGGGGGAGACGGAGAGGGGTGAGAACGGACACCATGTTGCCAACCGACATCTGGCATCCGATAGCGGCCACCGTCAACGGCAAGACCATCCAGGTCCATTGCCAGAATCCGGTGAACCAGGCGAGTCCGGCAGCGAGGATGATCGTCTCGACGGTCAACCCCATGGCGACTGCGGCGTTCTTTCCCAGAAGGAGTTGGCGCGGCTTCACCGGCAGGACAAACAGATAGCTGGCGGCGTTTCGCTCCCACCCGAAGAGGTTGAGGGCAATAGGGAGCCCGACAAAGAGCACCAGAATCGGTGCAACCAGAGGTGCCCATTCGTTGTCCCGGAGGTCGAAGAGACCGGTTGCGCCCATGACAGTGCCGGCCACGGCGATGCCAACGAAGATGACTGTTCCGGTCCAGACCAGCCTCTGCCGAGGATCCCGGACGTAGAAGCGGAGTTCCTTTCGGGCCATTGTCGGGATTACCCCCCACGCCCCGCTTGCCATTCCCCGGCGCCGGGACCGAGCAGCCGGCTTACTCCCCTCCAGCGGCGTGGTCAGCATCCATCCGAGAAGCCGTCGCCAGGCAACGGCCAGGAGGAGAAGACCGGCCAAGGCGGCCGCCAGGAAGGTCGCTGCGAGAAGCGGATTTCCCAGAGCAGCCTCGGTTATGGCGCGCTGGGCCGCAACAGGCGGGAGTAGCAAGGCCCAATCGAGAATCGGGTGCCCGACAGCGGCCTCCTCGAGTCCCAGGTCCCGCACATTGGTTGAAACCGCCCGGTAGATGATGAAGGAAGCCGCGGCGAGACCCAATACCAGAAACGTCGCGATGTCGCGTCCCCTGCGAGTTCGGAGGATTGCAGAGATAGTCGCAGAGAACAGTTGAGAGCCGACCGAAAGCAGTCCGAGGAAGACGAGAGAGGCGGGGACGGCAATCCACCATCCTCCAGGTTGGGTCGTGCTATTTGCGGTAAGTAGGACAACAGGGACGATGGTGGCCGGAGCGACCAGCGAGGCAGCTGTCAGCCCTTTGACCATCTGTGTCCCACTTATGGGCAACACGGCCAACTGCTGGGGGTCGAGGTTCTCGTCGAGAGGAAAGATGATCACCGGCAATGTGATCCAGGCGAGAAAGAAGAAGAGGGCTGCCCATCCCAGATACTGATTGAGCGCTGCAGTGTTGGTGGAGGCGAGACTGTCGGCTGCATCGAGGTGCAGTCTTGCCAGCCAGAACGATATCCATCCGAGAAGGATGGTTGCGATTGGAAACCCGAAACGTCGCTGGACATCGTGACGAACCCCGTTCCAGGTGAGGCGCGCTTTCAGTTCTACGAGCTGGCGTACCACGTGGAGTCATCCGTTTCGTCGCCGCCAACCGCCGCGATGAAGGCATCCTCGATGTTGTCCTTGCCGGTGATCCGGCAGAGACCCTCGGGAGTCTCCTCAATTGTGAGCCGGCCCTCGACCATGATCCCGACTCGGGTGCACAGTTTTTCGACCAGATGCATCTCGTGGGACGAGAAGATGATTGTTGTGCCACCCGCGGCGGCCTGACGCAGCAGGTTGCGAATCAGTCTGGCGGAGACGGCGTCGACACCCTCGAAAGGCTCGTCGAGGAATAGGACAGGAGGTCGATGGATTATGGCCGCTCCGAGGGCGACCTTCTTTCTCATGCCTCTCGAATAGTCGCCGATGAGCTTCGAACCCGCCGATGTGAGGTCGAGCAAGGAGAGGAGACCGTTTCTTCGGCTCCTCGCTTCCTCTCTTGTCAAGCCGTGCATGGCGGCTGTGAAGTCGAGAAGCTCGGCTCCGGTCAGACGCTCGTAGAGATTGAACTCCTCGGGAAGAACCCCGATTCTCGACTTGACCTCGATCGGGTTCTTCCATGTGTCGAACTCACCGACTCCGACCGTCCCGGCATTGGGTCGGAGAAGGCCAACTATCACCTTGATGGTTGTGGTCTTCCCGGCGCCATTCTGGCCGAGCAGACCGTAGAACTCCCCGCGCTGGATGGAGAGGTTGACGTTGTCGACAGCGACCGTCTTTCCAAACTTCCTGACCAGACCGCGAGCCCAGACTGCAGGTGGAGATTGGACGTCCTCGACGGCGGTGTCTTCGATGAGCGGCTGGGTCACGGGTGGAAGTATCGACGGAAACCGCCAGTAAGTGAATCGTTTGTGAAGATCTACGCGGGTATAGGCCGCGTAGATCTTCACAAAAGGGATCTGGGTGGTGAATCGGTCCCTCCAGGGCTGTACGGTGGCGATGTCTTGGAGTACCAGGCTCTCTACCGCAAGTATCGGCCGCAGACCTTTGACGACGTCATCGGCCAGGCCCATATCACCACAACTCTGACGCGTGAGATCGCCGATGGGCGTGTCGCCCACGCCTATCTATTCACCGGCCCGCGCGGCACCGGGAAGACTTCAACGGCACGGATTCTGGCCAAGGCTCTCAACTGCGAGAACAGACATGCCGACGGGTCGCCGTGCAACGAATGCGGGAGTTGCGAAGCAATAACTCAGGGGACCTCCCTCGACGTCCTCGAGCTTGACGCAGCCTCTCACAACTCGGTCGACGACATTCGCGATATCAAGGTGAGCGTTGCCACTGTTGCCTCGGCCGCAACCTCGAAGCGCGTGTTCATCCTGGATGAGGCTCACATGCTCTCCAAGGCCGCGGGGAACGCCCTCCTCAAGACTCTGGAGGAGCCGCCGGACCACGTCCACTTCGTTCTGGCCACGACCGAGCCCTACAAGCTGCTTGACACCATCCGGTCCCGAACCCAGCGATTCGACTTCCATCCGATCCCGGTCGAGGAGCTTGCCGGATATCTCTCAACCATCGCCGACCGCGAGGGCTATCAGACCGACCCGCCTGCCCTCGTTGGCATGGCCAGACATGCAAAGGGGTCGGTCCGGGACTCCCTTTCTCTTCTCGAACAGGTATCCGCCCTCGGTGCGGGGACGGTCGATATGGCCGGAGTTCGCAGGGCCCTCGGCCTGGCCGATTCGGAAGTCTTCCTGCGTCTCGCCAATGCAGTCGCCGGTCAGGATGCCAAAACTGCGCTGGAGCTGGTTGCGGAGCTTTCTGCCGACGGAGTGGATCTGCGGCGTTTCGTTGCCGAGTGTGTTGGTTTCTTCAGAGGAGTCTTCCTTGCCCACTACGCGCCGAATCTCGCCGAGATATCCGACGAGCCTCCCGAGGTTTACGAGTCGTGGAAGAAGGCGGCGGAGCTGATCCCCGCAGGTGATGTTCTGAGAGGTGTTGATCTTCTCGGCGAGGCTCTGGTGAGAATCCGTGAAGGGCGGGAGGAGCGGCTCATGACGGAATTGGCCCTGATCAAGCTGACCCGTCCAGAAACCGCCAGCGATCCCGAATCTCTCATCGCCAGGATGGACCGGCTGGAGAGACGGATGGGGAAGCCGGCCGAAGTGCCCACGTCTGCCAGGGCTTCGGCCGAGCCCCCCAAGCCTGCCCCCGCATCAGTCGAGAAGCCAGCCTCCAGATCTGCGAAGGAGGAGACCGGTGCCAACGAGGACCTCGCTGAAGCGGCAGCCCCCCTTGTTTCCGATGACGGGCCGGTCGACGAGCCAGAAGCACCAGGCATCGACATAACCTTCGAGCAACTCCAGAAGATATGGCCCGGGTTGTTTGGCGGTCTTCGCGACGTCCTCGGAGCAAGACGCTGGGCGTTCTTCCGGGAGGCTGTTCCCGCCGGTGTTGAAGGCAACACCATCGTGCTCGAAGTTGCTCACGATTTCCACTTGTCGGCCCTGGAACAGGACGATGCGGTCTCCAAGATCGTGGCTACCAAGGCGAGCGACCTTTTCGGATCGCCCATCCGGGTGAAATTCAGGTCGAAGACGGGTCAGCCTGCCGGCGTCGACAGCGAAACCAGTATCGACATGAGCCAGCTCGAGGAGCGCCCCGCTGCCGAGACCGACCCCACGGCCCTTCTGGCTGCTGAACTGGGCGCTGAGGTCGTCGACGAGTAGGCAGCGAGACATGTCACGGGCCGGGAGTACTCTGCTGAACATGAATCAACAACCCGACATGCGTCAGATAATGCAGCAGGCGCAGCAAATGCAAGAGCAGTTGGCAAAGGCTCAAGCAGACCTGGCCGAGCGTCGCTTCGAAGGTTCTGCCGGCGGTGGGATGGTCACCGCCTTAGTAACCGGCGGCCCCGAGTTGGTCGAGATCAAGATCTCTCCAGACGTCGTCGACGCCGACGATGTCGAGATGCTCGAGGATCTCGTTGTTGCCGCGGTGCGACAGGCGATGGAGGCAGCCGTCGAGGCCGCCAGCAGTCAGCTAGGTGGGTTGACAGGCGGTCTTGATCTCGGTGGTCTGCTTGGTTGATGTTTGAAGGACCAGTCCAGCGTCTCATCGATGAGCTGAACCGTCTTCCCGGAATCGGGGTTAAGTCGGCGCAACGCCTCGCCTTCCATCTGCTTTCCGTTGAGGAGGCTGACGCGTTTCGCCTCGCCGCTGCCATCACCGACATGCGCGACCAGGTCAAGACTTGCGGTCGGTGCTTCAACGTTGCCGCGGGGGAGTTCTGTTCGATCTGTCGCGACGAACGGCGTGATTTCAGCATTGTGTGCGTTGTCGAGCGACCCCAGGACATCGTTGTCTTGGAGCGCACCCAGGAGTATCGGGGTCGATATCATGTTCTGGGCGGGTCCCTTTCCCCGATCAATGGCATCGGGCCGGGGCAACTTCGATTCGACGAACTGATGGCTCGACTCGAGCCCGAGGGGGTCGAAGAAGTGATCGTGGCGACCAACCCGACCATCGAGGGTGACGCCACCGCCATGTACATCGCCCGCGAGTTCAAACCGCATGGGGTGAAGGTCACCCGGCTGGCTTCGGGCCTGCCTGTCGGTGGCGACCTCGACTACGCCGACGAACTCACCCTCGGCCGGGCCCTGATTGGCCGCTCCGAACTCTGAGCTGAGACGCCACGGCGCGTCGTAAATGGGCTGTTGTGTGTCAGGAAAGCGGGTAGCCGCGACAAATACCCCATTCAATCCGACACGCGACCCCCGTGTCTGCGTAGCCTGCGTCAACCCTGATGGGGAGAGTGAATCACCACCTGCCATAGGAGGAGTATGAACAAGCTGCAACACACCAAACTGATGGAGCGCCGACAGTTCCTCAAGATGGCATCGATGGGAGCGCTTGGCGCTGCTGCCCTTGCTGCCTGTGGCAGTGAGGACGCCGACCTCAACGAGGCAGCCGCCGACGACAGCCTTCCCGAACTGGAATGGGACCTGGCCACCAGTTGGCCAATTTCCCTCGACACCATCTATGGCGGTGCAGAGAGGTTCGCCGATCGGGTCGCTGCTTTGAGTGGTGGAAAGTTCATGGTGACGGCTCAGCCCGGTGGCGAAGTAGTGCCGGCTTTGGAGATCCTCCAGAATGTCGAGACCGACAGCATCGACTTCGGGCATACCGCTTCGTACTACTACACGGGTCTGGACCCGGCCACGGCCTTCGGCACTGCCTTGCCTTTCGGCCTCACGGCCCGGCAGCAGAACGCGTGGCTGTATGAAGGTGGCGGTCTTGACATGATGCAGGACTTCTATGCGGACAAGTTCAACGCCATTCAGTTCCCTGCGGGGAACACCGGGGTTCAGATGGGTGGCTGGTTCAACAAGGAGATCAACTCAACCGCAGACCTCGAGGGTCTCGTCATGCGCATTCCCGGCCTCGGCGGCCAGGTGCTGTCCAAGCTCGGTGTCACCGTGCAGGTGCTGCCGGGTGGGGAAATCTTCCAGGCATTGCAGACCGGTGCAATCGACGCCACCGAATGGGTCGGTCCTTACGACGACACCACCATGGGGTTCCACACGGTGACCCAGTTCTACTACCACCCGGGTTGGTGGGAGCCAGGACCGTCGCTCGAGGTGCAGATCCCGTTGCCGAAGTGGAACGCATTGCCCGAGATCTATCAGGAGATCGTCAAGACGGCCGCGTATGAGGCCAACAGCACGATGATGGCCCTTTACGACGTCAGAAATCCGATCGCTCTGCAAGAGGAGATCATCGACAATCCCGATATCACGATTCTTCCGTTCCCGGATGACGTGATGGCGGCTTCTGAGGAAGCCTCGTTCGAGATCTTCGACGAGAGTGCGGCTGCGAGTGCCGATTTCGCCTCGATTTTCGAGGAATGGAAGAAGTTCCGGACGAGTATCCAGGCATGGCACGGTCTGGCGGAAGCCTCGTATCTCGAGTACGTGGGTAGAGCCTGAGAACGGAGCCAACGACGATCGAAAGGGCCCCGCTGCGGCGGGGCCCTTTCTGGTTAGAGCGCGATCAGTTGGATCAAGGCGCTGACATTGTCATCGCCGAAGAACTTGTCGACCAGCCATGTGACCGTTTCCGGCACAAGCATCACGACGACCAGTCCGGCGCTCTGTAGCGCCATAAACGGCAAAGCTCCCCTATGGATGTCGGCGGTCGTCACCTCTGGCGGCGCCACGGATTGGAGATAGAAGAGAGAGAATCCCACCGGCGGCGAGATGAACGCGATGTTGAGGTTGATGGCCATCATCACCGCGAACCACACCATGAGCGGCCCGGTGAGGCCCAGGGCTATCGCCGCGGGAACGAAGAGAGGCATCACGATGAAGGAGATCTCGAGAAACTCGAGATTGATCCCGAGCAGAAACACGATGATGTTGGCTGCGATGATGAATCCCCATTTTTCGCCCGGGATCGCCGTCAGCCAGTTGGTGATGAGATCCTGACCGTTCAGGAGGTTGAAGACCATGGCGAAGAAGGTGGAGGCGAAGAGGATCTGGAGAACGAGACCCGTGATGTTGGCAGTGGCTCGCGCTGCTTCCAGCAGCGTCTTCCAGGCGAAGGTCCGGTAGAACACCGATAGGAGCACCGCCCCCATGGCCCCCACCGCCCCGGCCTCGGACGCGGTGGCGATGCCGGCGAAGATCGACCCCAACACCGCGAAGATCAGGAACATTGGAGGGACGACGACCTTCAGCGCCTGGAATGCCAGTGTTTTTGCCGGCATGTCACGCTCAGACTTGGGGATGGCCGGCGCCGTACCCGGTTTCGCGTATGCGATCACCACCGAGTAGATAGCGAAGATTGCGGCCAGCATGACGCCCGGGATCAAGGCACCGGCAAACAGCTCACCCACGGAAACCGGGATGAACTGGGCAAGGATGATCAGAACCAGGCTGGGTGGGATCAGTTGGGCGAGCGTCCCTGACCCGATGATCACTCCTGAAGCGAGCTTCGGGTCGTAGCCGTATTTCATCATCACGGGCAGGGACAGAAGACCCATCACGATGACTGTGGCTGCGACGACACCAGTTGCGGCCGCGAGCAAGGTGCCGACAATCACCACCGCTACCGCCAGCCCACCCTCCAAAGGTCCCATCAAGAACCCAATGGTGGTCAACAACCGCTCCGCCAAACCGGACTTCTCGAAAACGGCCCCCATGAACACGAAGAACGGGATCGCCAGAAAGGTGAAGTTGGAAACAGAGTTTGCAAACCATTGGGTGAACAGAACGTTGAGTTGTCTGAAGGAGAGATCGCCGAAGATCACGCCAAGCAAGAAGAAGACCACAGCCGTGCCGGCAAAAGAGAAGGCGACCGGGTAACCGCTGAGAATGATCACCATGAAGACGGCGAACATGATGATCGCAAGAATTTCGAGACTCATTCGACCTTGACCGGCTGTTCGTGGGCACCTTCGAGCGCTACCAGGTGCGCGCGGTCAGTGATCACCGCATAGAGCTTGATCTGCTCGGCAACTGCCTGAATGAGTAGGAGCAGGAAGGAAATCGCCAGGAGCATCTTTATCGGGCCGCGAGGCAGTCCATCGGCATCAGGGGATTGTTCCCACCTCGTCCAAGACTTGATCCCTTGTGGGAAGGCAACGAATATGCCGATCAGGGCGAAAGGGATGAGACCGATCCAGTGTCCGGCAAAGTCGATCCACGCTTTGCGTTTTGGCCCCTGATGGGCAAACCAGAAGTCGACGCGAACGTTGATCTGGTGCTTGAGGATGTAGGGGAATCCCAAGAGAAAGATCCCCGAGTACATGTACCACTGAAGTTCGATGATGGTGTTTGTGGTGAGTCTCGTGCTGGTGGCCTGGCCGATATAGCGCAAGACCACGTTGACAAAGCCGACGGTCACGGTCGGGATGACTATCCACGCGGCGAGCTTGCCGGTGAACTCGGCGAATCGGTCGGCCCAGCGCTGGTAGGCAAGAAAGAGTCCAAAGAACAATCCTGCTTCCCTGCGCGTGCCTTCCGCCGTCGTGACCTACCTCCTCGAATAAGCGGCACCCTAACCACGGCGACGAACGCCGGTCTCGTGTTTCACCCTTAATCTGCGCTAATGGGTCCGGTGCACATGGTCTGGGATTGGAACGGCACTCTTCTCGACGATCTGCCGGTTGTGATTGCGGCTGCCAACGCCTCCATGGCCATGTTCGGGGTCGGACCCATTGATGAAAACGGCTATCGCGACCACTTCACGAGGCCAGTTCGAGCTTTCTACGACTCATTGTTTGGGCGACCGGTCAACGACGCCGAGTGGGAGGGTCTCAACGACCGCTTTCATGACGAGTACTTAGCGCTCGCCGACACTGCCACCCTCACTCCCGACACTCTCGAAGCCCTGTCTGCTGTCGAAGATAGAGGTTGGCGCCAGTCCCTTCTTTCGATGTCACCTCAAGGCTGGCTGGAGCGGATTGTTGGGGCACGCGGCGTCGCCGGGCGATTCACTCTGATTGATGGGTTGAGAGGGGAGACGGGTGGTCTCAAGGCGCAGCACATGGCGGAACACGTCGAGGCTCTTGGTGTCGACCCGGCGAGAACTGTCGTGGTGGGCGATACTCCGGACGACGCCATGGCGGCACGGCACGTGGGAGCCCATGTGGTGCTCTACGACGGGGGGAGTCATCATCTCCCGCATCTTGAAGTGACTGGCGCCCCGATAGCGCACTCACTGCTGGAGGCGGTGGAGATCGCGGCGAGTCTCTAAGCACGCTTCAGTCGATTGTCAGACTCGAAATCGCCCGAAGGCGGGCGAGATCGTGGTGGGCGTCCATGTAGCGGATCGACCCGGTCTTGGAGCGCATGATCACCGAATGGGTGACAGCCTGGTCCTCGCCTTTGAAGTTGACCCTGCGGAGAAACTCTCCGCCGGTCACGCCGGTAGCGGCGAAAAAGACATTGTCCGATGACACCAGATCATCTGTCGCCATCACCTGATCCAGGTCGAGCCCATTGTCGATGGCGTAGTCCTGCTCCGCCTGGTCGCGTGGCCATAGTCGGCACTGAATCTCGCCGCCGGTGCATTTGAGGGCGGCAGCCGCGATCACCGCTTCGGGGGAGCCGCCGATGCCGATGAGGATGTCCGCCTCATGGTCGTCCTGTGAAGTGGCTATGGCCGCGGCAACGTCGCCGTCGCGCAAGACTGAGATCCGGGCGCCGGCTACACGCGCCGCATCGATATAACCCTGGTTGCGGGGGCGGTCGAGGATGAGACATCGGAGATCGGCCATGTCCTTGCCATTCGCCTTGGCAACCTGTTGGAGGTTGTGTTCGAGTGGAGCGTCGAGGTCGATCGCTCCGGCGGCCTCCGGCCCAACTGCAATCTTGTCCATGTAGACGAGCGAACCGGGGGCATACATGGTCCCCCTGCCCTCGGAGAGGGCGATGACCGCGATGGCCCCGGGGAGACCTTCTGCCGTCAGAGTTGTGCCATCGACGGGGTCTACGGCGACATCGACAACCATTCCGGTCCCCGAGCCGACCTTCTCCCCATTGAAGAGCATGGGGGCTTCATCCTTCTCACCCTCGCCAATGATGACCTCGCCATCGATATCCATGGTTGAGAGATGGAGACGCATTCCGTCGACCGCCGCCTGATCCACTGCCTCCTTGTCTCCTCTTCCCAGCCATCGTCCGGCGGCGAGGGCGGCGGTCTCGGTAACCCTGACCAGGTCGAGCCCGAGGTTTCGCTCAATCGGTTCGGCCATCAAGCGTCGACTTTCACGATGATTGCGTCGCCCTGGCCGCCGCCACCGCATAGCGTCGCCCCTCCTGTTCCTCCGCCTCGGTGGCGTAGGGCGTTGATGAGGGTCACCACCAGGCGAGCCCCGGTGGCACCCAGCGGATGTCCGAGTGCCACGGCTCCGCCATTGACGTTCACCTTGTCCTCGGAGACATCGAGCATTCGTGCCGACCAGAGTGAGACAGCGGCAAACGCCTCGTTGATCTCAATCAGATCCAGATCGGAAGGCTCCATCCCGGCCTTCTTGAGGGCGACCATCAGTGCCTCGGCCGGGCGTTCGTGCAGTGTGGCGTCGACACCTCCGATCTGGCCGTAGGCAAGTATTTCAGCCACGATGGGCGCACCGGACGCCTCGGCTGCATCGCGATCGCAGACCACCACCGCGGCGGCACCATCAGAAATCTGCGAGGCATTGCCGGCTGTGATCGTGCCGGTTGACACGAAGGCCGGGCGTAGGTTCCCCAACGACTCGACTGTCGAGTCATCGCGGATCCCTTCATCGACATCCACGGTCAGCGGTTCGCCCTTCCGCTGCGGAACCGTGACGGCTGCTATTTCGGCACCGAATTGACCGTTGCGAGTTGCTTCGGCTGCTCTCTCGTGGCTTCGCGCCGCCCACTCGTCCTGCTCTTCGCGGCTGATCCCGAGCCGGTCGTTCTTGTGATCGGATGCCTCACCCATGGTGCAGTGGTCGAAGGCGCAGAAGAGCCCGTCATGTTCCATCACATCAACCAACTCGGCGTTACCGATGCGAGCCCCCCATCGCAGTTCCCGAACCACATGAGGGCTGTTGGTCATGCTTTCCATGCCGCCGGTCATCACGAATGTCGACTCTCCAAGACGGATGGCCCGGTCGGCGAGCCCGATCGCAGACATCCCGGAAAGACAGACCTTGTTGACTGTCACCGATGGAACCGTCATCGGCAGCCCGCCCTGGACTGCTGCCTGACGTGCCGTGATCTGGCCTTCACCGGCCTGGAGCACGTGCCCGAAGAGGACTTCGTCGATATCGGCGGTGTCGACGCTCGCTCGTTGAGCGGCAGCGGCGATGGCGACGCCTCCGAGCTCGACGGCGCGCATTGGCTTGAGAGCGCCGTTGTATCTGCCTATTGGTGTCCGGGCGATCCCGGTGATCACTGAGTTACTCACAAGACCTCCTCGTGGCGATGCTACCGGTCTGGAGATGACAGTTTCGCCTGCCACTAATAGCCTCAGTCCGGTGAAGCTCCTCAACCTCGATCACGTGGCGATCGCCGTTCATGATCTCGACGCCGCGCTTGCCGGCTATCGATCGCGTTACGGCGTCGAAGCTCTTTATCGCGAGACCGTTGAGGACCAGGGTGTCGAGGAGGCGATGATCCCTATTGGTGGGTCGTTTGTTCAGTTGTTGCAGCCTTTGGGCCCTGAAACCCCTGTGGGCAAGTTCTTGTCCAATAGCGGTGAGGGTCTTCACCATGTTGCCTACGCGGTGGTCTCCATCGAAAAGGCACTGGAGCATCTAGAGGCCGATGGCGCCCGTCTCATCGACAGGAAGCCGCGTTCTGGCGGACGCGGGACCCGGATCGCATTCGTCCACCCGGGTGACCTGGGGGGAACGTTGATCGAGTTGGTGGAGTTGGCTGATGACTGAGGGATTCGAGATCAAGGGTGGCGCAGACGAGTTCGAGGCGGCAGTTATCGCCGTCGTCATCGACCAGATCATTCGCGAGGAGAAGACCGTTCGTCAGGGCGGATCCGACGATCTTGCCGGTTTGTCGGCGTGGGTGAGGGCCCTGAGTCCCGAGGAGCCCAACATGCCACGCGAGGTGGTCACACCCGACGGTCAGTAGAACCCGGCGCACACGCTTCAACCACGTCGTGTGATCTCTCGTAGTTCTGGAGAGCGGAGGAGTCGGGCCACCCCGAGGAAGGCTGCGAGCGTGGTGAGCCCGCCAACCAACGCCGCGCCCAGGCCCATCCAGATGGTCAGCTCTTCTGCGAAGAGTGCATTCACCAGAGGAAGCGATATGAGCGCGGCGGCCGTCGCTGCGACGAGCCCTCGAATCAGTGACGGGACAAGTTGGCGGACCGCTGCCCAACCGGCGTCGTAACCCCAGGCGACCAACATGCCGATGGCGTAACCGGTCACCACCAACGTCGAAGCGAGGGCGAAACCCTTTACACCGAACACCGAGTAGAGACCCAGCCAGGAGGGGATTGCGATCAGCGAGAACACGGTCCCTATGAGCACAGGCGTCCACATCTTCCGTCTCGCGTAGAAGTGCCTGGCAAGGATCTGGTGGAGTCCCCACGCCGGTATCGAGAAGGCGTAGATCGTCAGGAGACTGGCGACAAGGACCGAATCCTCGGCCGTGAACGCGCCGTACTGGAACAGGAGACGCACCAGCGGTCTCGCGAGAACGATCAGAGCAGCCGTGGCTCCAAATGCGATGAAGACGGTGTTGCGGGCGGCCCGCCCTGTTGTCGCCACCAGCCCGTCGTAGTCCTCCTTCGCCGCAAGTCGCGCCAGGAACGGGTAGGCCGCGACTCCAGCAGCCTGGGCTATCACCCCGACGGGAACCATGTTGAGTTGTCTTGCGAAGGACAGCGCAGAGGTTGTCCCCTCCTCGACCTGCCCAAAGAAGCGAACGAACTGTTCGTCGAGCACGGCCACCGACTGCCCGATCATCAGAGGCAGAGCGAGTATCAGATACTCTCCGACCGACGACTCACCGCGGACGGGCCGCATCAACCAGGTTCCGGTGCGGCGAGCCCCTATCCACTGCAGACCGAAGTTGCCCATGACCGAACCAACGACGGCACCCCAGAGGAATGACTCCGGCGACGGATCGCCGGCAGCGGCTCCTATCAAGCCGCCGGCGATGATTGCCGCGTTGTAGATGAGTGGTGCGAGAGCCGGGTAGACGAATCGTCGATGGGTGTATTGAACGGCCATCAGCAGGGCGCCAACCACCAGGAACACCTGGGCAGGCAGAACCAGGCGTGTCATCGAAACCAGACGGTCGTGATTCTCGCCGACCTCGGGGAACATCAGCGAGACGAGCTGGTCGGCAAACACCCACATCAACATGGTGAGGGCGACGATGCCAATACCCACGAATCGGAATATCGAGGTGAACGCCCGGCTCGCTCCTTCCGAATCGCCTTGCGCGAGGTGACGACTGAGTATGGGGATCAGGGTGATTGTCAGGTAGGCGCCTGCCAACAGGTAGTTGAGGAAATCGGGAAGCAGGAATGCCTGTCTGTAGAGGTCACCTTCGGCGGTGACACCGAACATTCCGGCTAGGAGAGCCTCCCGTCCCAGACCAAGAATGCGGGACAGCAGGACACTTCCGGCGACGACCGCAGCGGCGGTCCCCATGCGGAGTGGGCGGCTCATGCCTCCCGCTGCGTGGCTCCGCAACTCTTCGACCGCCGAGTCAGGCACGACGAGATCGCCGTATCCGATGCCCACCTCGAGCCCCTGTCTTGTAGGTTCCGTGGTAGTCGCTGCCACCTGAGGGAATCAGCCCGAAGCGACGAGCCAGATCGGCGTAGCCCTCTCTCTCGTGTCGGTGGTAGCTGGAGTAGATCGCCTCCAATCCGACCAGCCCCGCACCTCGAAGCCGGGTAAGCAAGTCGGCCATGTCGGAGGCACGGCTGATTCCGAGGGTGTGAGGATGGGCCAGGACGGGCACGGCCCCTGATTGTCGCGTCAGGTCGATGGCTTCTTCAGCCTTCAGCCGCGGCCTGCCCACGTAGGCCGGCTTTCCGCTGCCGAGCCACTCGTCAAAAGCGGTCTCGAGATCCGGCGCATATCCCTTTCTGACCATCACAGTCGCGATGTGTGGCCTTCCCACGCTTCCCCCCGCCGCCTCTTCGAGAACCTCGGAAATTTCGATCGGCATCCCGGCATCAGTGAGAATCCTCACAATCCCTTTGTTGCGTTGCTCACGACCTCCCTGAAGTTCTCCCAGGCGATCCTGAAGGGGGCCTGGTCCCGGTTCCAGCCAGAGAACTACCAGATGCATGCCGCCGGTGTCGTAGGCGAGTGACAACTCGGTTCCCGAGATGAGTTCCAGGTCGCTCCCGGTGGCTGCACTCCTTGCTTCGGCGACTCCTTCTTGGGTGTCATGATCGGTCAGAGCGAGCGCGCTGAGCCCCTTTTCAAGGGCGAGCGCTACGAGGTGGGCTGGTTTGTCCGAACCATCGGAAGCGATGGAGTGGGAGTGAAGATCAACGGCCATGGGCTATTCATTCCCGATGATGGCTGCCGGGACCGTCAAGAATCGGTTACGTCGATGGTTACCGACTCGATGTACACCGTCTCGAGAGGCAGACTCTTCTCGACCGATCCGGGTAGGACCCCTTTCGGGACCTGTTCTATTTTCCCCAATGCCTCCTGGCCGGACAACACCTTGCCGAGAACGTTGAAGCTCGACGTCAGATGGCGAGCATCTTCGCCGATGACGAAGAAGAACTGGGAGCCAGTGCTCCGGGCGCCGCTGTTCGCCATGGCAACGGCGCCGACTTCGTAGATGAAGTCGGGCGCGGTGGGAAACTCGTCGGCGATGACGTATCCGGGTCCACCGGTTCCGTTTGCCTCCGGGTCTCCCCCCTGAATGACAAAACCTTCGGCGATCCGGTGAAAAACCTGACCGTCGAAAAACCCTTCACGGGCCAGGAACACGAAAGAGTTCACCGTCTCCGGGGAGTTTGCCGGGTCTAGCTCCATGACGATGTCCCCGCACGAGGTGGCCATGGTCGCGGTTACATGGCTGGTTGCGGTGATGTCGCTCTGTGTCTCCGGTGTCTCAAAGGACATGATCGTCTCCGCTGGAGGCTGGTCTGCCCCACACGCGGTCGGCTGAGAGCGAAAGCCCTCATAGGATCTCGGTAGGTCGGTGCTCTCGCCAGAGAAGGTGCCAGAGAGGGCGAAGATTGTCACGACAACCAGCCCAAAAGCCATCGCAGTTGCGAGACGACGTCCCAACTCTTTGCGAGCTGCCTGCTTCTTCTCAGTTTCGCGTTTTGCAGCGCGTTGCTCTTTCTGGCGTTGTCTCCGGTCGGACATGGCTGCGCGACTTTAGGCTTGGTTCATGTCCAATCACCCGGACAATGTTTCGTATTGGGCGACTCAACCCTGCAAACTGTGGGTGTTATGTCGGTAGTAGTGCAGAAGTACGGCGGGTCTTCGGTAGCCGACCCGTCTCGGATTCAGGCTGTAGCTGATCGCGTGCGTGATACGCGTGCTTCGGGCCGCGACCTCGTTGTCGTCGTTTCGGCCATGGGCCAAACGACCGATCGTCTGGTTTCTCTTGCGTCGGAGATCACGTCGAGTCCCACTCCACGCGAGATGGACATGCTTTTGACGGCTGGTGAGCGCATCACCATGGCGCTTCTCGCCATGGCCCTTCATGACCGCGGTATCGATGCCGTCAGCTACACGGGATCGCAGGCAGGCATCCTCACCGACTCCTCTCATGGCGGAGCACGCATAACGGGAATAACTGCCGAGCGGGTCAGGGAGTCGATTTCCGATGGCAAGGTGGTCATCGTTGCCGGCTTTCAGGGCGTGGATCCTGACAGCCGTGAGATCACGACGCTGGGCAGGGGCGGCTCGGACACGACGGCTGTGGCTCTTGCAGCGAGCCTCGATGCCGAAGCATGCGAGATCCTCACCGATGTAGAAGGAGTGTTCAGCGCCGACCCTCGGGTGGTTGCTGGTGCACTTCGGATCGAGGCGATCAGTTACGAAGACATGCTGGTTTTGGCCGGGGGAGGGGCTTCGATTCTCATGCCTCATTCCGTGGAGCATGCCCGGGCCAACGGGGTTCGCGTCCACGTGAGATCCTCGTTCACCGACGAGCCGGGCACGTGGGTGGTTGCCGATGCCCCTGATCGAGAGGTGGTGGGTATCGCCACCGATCCCGAAGATGGGGCGGGCGTGGTCACGATTGTTGGAAGCGGCGCAGCTCAGGCCGTCACGCGGGTCGCCGTCGCCTTGAGCGACTCGGGTATAGCGTCATCCGTGTTGGGCACGGGTGACCGATTTGCCCGCGTCGAGGTCCCCATCGAACGTATCGATGACGCGGTTCGTTCTACTCACGAAGAACTGTTCAGATCGGAGACCACACCTTGACCAACGTCGCCATCGTCGGTGCCACCGGCGCTGTGGGGAGGACCATGCTGTCCATCCTGGAGGAGCGCAACGTTCTCGCATCGAACGTCAGATTGATGGCGTCGCATCGCTCGGCCGGACAGACACTTTCGACCCGATGGGGCGATCTCGAGGTGGAAGATCTGGCGACCGCTGATCCATCGGGAATCGACATTGCCCTCTTCTCTGCCGGAGCGGATCGATCATTGGAGCATGCCAAGAGGTTCGTCGAGGGTGGATCGGTGGTGATCGACAACTCGTCGGCGTTCCGGATGGACCCGGATGTTCCTCTAGTGGTGGCGCAGGTGAACGATGAGGCGGCCGGCCAGCACAAGGGGATCATCGCCAACCCCAACTGCACCACGATGACCCTGATGATGGCCGCCGGTCCCTTACACGAGGCTGCGGGGCTCACCTCGATGGTGGCGGCGTCGTATCAATCGGTTTCCGGTTCGGGTCAGCAGGGTGTTGAGGAGTTGATGAGGCAGAACCGGCGTCTCGAGTCGGCTCTTGTGGAGATGATGCAAGGGGGCTGGATCGACCCGAAGCCCGAGTTGTATGAACGGCCCATCGGCTACAACGTCCTTCCCTTTGCCGGGTCCGAAGTGGATGGCGGTTACACCGACGAGGAGATGAAGCTGGTCCGCGAGTCTCGCAAGATCCTGGACATTCCCGATTTGGCTGTGGAGCCGACATGTGTGCGGGTGCCGGTGCTAGTGGGTCATGGTCTGGCGACAACACTTCGTTTCGAAAGACCGTTGAGCTCAGAGGAAGCCGGCTCGATTCTTGGCTCGGCGCCCGGTTTGTCCGTCTGGAATGACATGACACCGACTCCCCTTGACAGCGCAGGAATCGATGACGTGCTGGTGGGACGTGTCAGAGAGACCTTGGGCGAGCCAGGTGGGATCAATCTTTGGGTTGTGGGAGACAATCTGCGCAAAGGTGCGGCCCTGAACGCCGTCCAGATCGCGGAGCTGCTCCTTTAGGGCAGATCGCCAAGTAGGCGTCCTGTCAGGTGACGCCTAGCATTGCCCACAATCGGGACGTAGCGCAGCTTGGTAGCGCGCAGCGTTCGGGACGCTGAGGTCGTCGGTTCGAATCCGGCCGTCCCGACTACAGAAACGCCAGGTCAGGGCTCAGTCAATAGGGCCCTGACCAGGACTACTTTCGATCTATCCCGCGTTTATCCCGCGTTACCCATGCGAGCACAGCGCGGAGATCGCATCTCACCGTCTACCCCTGACTGCTACGAACCCGTCAATTCGGTTCCGAGATGGTCAGAGCTCGATGTCATCAGCCTGGTGCCAAGCTTGTCGGCCGCCCGCCGGTCTCCCTCCCTCGTCGCCTGTGCGTAGATAGCCAACGTGAGACGAGGGTCAGAGTGCCCGAGGCGTGTCTGTGCCGTCTTCACGTCCACGCCGTCGAGAACCATCGCCGTCGCGTTGGTTCGCCTCAAATCGTGGAACCCGAGACCGTTCAAGCCCGCCGATTCGACGGCAGGCAGCCAGACGCGTCTCCTCCATTTCGAGTAGTCCAGAGGTTCGTCCGTCCGGTTTGAAAATAGGAGGGCGTCGGATTCGGCGCCTGTGAGTTCTCGATGGGCCAGATGAGCACTCAGGATGCTCGCCAGTTCCCAGGGGATACTGAGGGTCCTGATTCCGGCCGATGATTTCGGCGGGCTCAGGACCCCCCCCACCTCCGATGCCTCTGCTCACCTGTTCGGCCACTGTCACCGTCTTGCGGAGAAGATCAATCCGCGCGACCCGCAGGCCGGCCACCTCTCCCCACCGAAGGCCCAAGACGGCCCCTAGCCAGACCATTGGTGCAAACTCCACTGGCATCGTGTCTGCGAGACGCATCAAGTCGACTGGCCCGACAATCCTCGCTTCCTTCGGGCTAACCGATGGAAGATGAACTCCCCTGCACGGCGATCGAAATAGCAGATCGGATGCGACCGCATAATTGAGCGCGGCCCTTACGGCCCCGTAGGTACGACGAACGGTCCGAGGTGCCATCCGTACTGACCACTCATTTACCAAGCTATGTATGTCGCCCGGGGTTAGCGAGCCAATCCTTCGATCTCCCAGTGTTGGTAGGACATGTACTCGGAGGGCGCTCTCATCCCGCGCCCGAGTTGACTGGCGTTTTGTGGGATTGCTCTTGAGCCAGGCACTGCACAATTCGGCCAGTGTCATGTTCCCCCCACGGGGGTCGATCCATGTTCCACGCCCTTTGGCTAACCGTTGGGATGCCTCGTGGTCGAGTGCTTCCCGCTTGGTTCTGAAGGTCCTGGAAACCTCTCGCCCGCTGGGGCCGAGAAGGTATTTCGTGGGCTCGTGGAAATTGGTGGACGGCCCGAGGGGCGTTCCCGGTTTCCGCAGGCGAGGAAAGTGCCTTCCTGTGGCTCGTGGCAACCTTCCATCACCACAGCGACGGCGGATGAGACCTCGGTCTGGTTGGAATAATCACCGATCTAGTGAGAGAGATCCTGTCGCATTCCAAGCTACAACCAAAGCATGGGGAACTTGTGTAGGAGGGTCGGATTAAGCGCTATCCGCTCAGGATCTCCCTTGCCGTCTTCAGATCGTGTTCGTCGGATCCTTCGGTGAAGGCGTCGTAGACCGCTGCCAAATCATCACTTCTGTCGGGTGTACGGCCCTGCTCACGACGAAGCTGAACGAGGCGGCTCAGAGCTTTCAGCTCGGTCAGACGGAGTCCCAAGTGACGCGACTCGGTTTGAGCCCTCGCGTACAGCCCCTCTGCCACGTCCGGGCCGGCGTCGGAGATCATCCGCAGCAGGTCAGCGCGGACCACCCAGATCTCGGCTGAGATGGCTCCTCCGGCTTCTGCCGCTGTTGTCGCTTCGTCGACGAGTTCGAGGGCTCGCTTCGGATCGCCAGCCATTGCGTGCACTCCGCTGCGCAACATGAGCACGAGTGGCCAGAAAACCGGCGGAGTTGTAAGACCTTTGTAGAACTCGACACCAGCTTCGGTCATCGCCAAACCTGTCTCGACATCACCGAGCGCTGTGCGGCTCACACCTTCCAGCACTGTCGACAGCGTCAACCACAGCACGTAGTCGTTCTCTTCGGAGATCTGAGCCAGTTCTTTTGCGAACTCGAGGCACTCCTCGAATCTCCCTCGGCTGATAGCTAGAAATCCGTTGTGGTAGAGGGCATAGGCGATGCTGTAGGGATGGTCGATATCGCGTGCCATCTGGACGGCTTCAGTAGCCCGCTTCACAGCCTGTTCAAGGTCCCCGCTTTCCCATCGCATCAGTGCTGCGCTGATGCGGGCGATGACCCCCGTGTTAGGACCGAGATAAAAGCGACTTGAGGGGTGAGTTGTCGGGTCGTAGAGGTCGATCGCTTTGTCGAGATTGATCAGGCAGTTGTCTACATCCACGTAGATAAGTGAGATTCCGATGACAAGGTGACCTTCGATGATCATGTTCTGGTCGTTTCTCTCCTTGCCCAACTCCAATAGCTCTTTCCCGATTTCTAGAGCGCTCCTCGAGTCGCCGGTCTGGACGTAGTAGCTCGCCAGAGCCCTCAAGACCGGGAAACGTTGTTCGACCGTCCCAGTCGAGTCCGCCAGATCCAGGACCCTCTTGAATTCCTCTTCGACTTCGACGGTGTACCCGCGGACGGCTAGCAAGGCACGAGCGAGACTGGTGCGCAGGGTCAGCTCTTCGGTTGCTAGTTCAGCTGACGTCTCCGCGGTGGCCAGGACCCCGAGCGTGTCCGTCGCCAGTTCTATCGCAGCGTGGTACCAACCCGTTGCTTCGTGGAGCGCCCCCAAGCTGTCCAGCAGTTCGAAAAGCTGCTCGATCGCTCCGACGTCGACCCAGTAACGCCACGCGGTCCTCAGGTTTCCGATCTCTGATTCGAGTTCCTCCAACGCCGACTCGCTTTCGGGGCCTCGTAGCCGGTCTTGGAGACCGAAGGCGAATTCGGAGAAGTAGCGGGCGTGGGCCTCGCGAACCTGGCTATCACGCTGTGGCTCATCAGCGAGACGCTCCTCGGCATACTCTTTGATCATCAGCAACATCGAGAAGGTGAAAGAGGTCCCTCTCTTTTGTTCACGGACAAGGCTTTTGTCCACCAGCGAGGAGAGGTCGTCGAGCACGAAGGCGAGACCCATGGCCGAGTCTGCCACCGCCTCGAGGGCGGGAAGGCTGGTTGTTGAAAACACGGAAAACAACTCGAAGAGGTTCCGCTCGTCGTCCGTCAGAAGCTCGTAGCTCCATCCGATCGCCCCCCACAATGTTCGTTGTCTGTCTGGCAGGTCTCGGCCCCCGGCACCGAGAACGTCGAGTCGTTGCCGAAGCCTGGCCAGCAGGTCCGAGGGGGTGAATACATTCAATCTCGCCGTCGCCAATTCGATTGCCAGTGGCAGACCATCGAGACGTAGACAGATCTCGGCGATGGTTGCGGCGTTTTCGTCGTTGAGAGTGATGTCAGGTCTCACGGCTCTTGCCCTATCCATAAAGAGTTGGACCGCCTCTGACTCGGCAATCGCCGCCGTTGGATCTGAGGGGTCGGGCAACGAGAGCGGTGGGACGGGGTAGACCTGTTCTGCTCTTACCCGGAGGGTTTCTCGACTGGTGATGACCACCTTCAGATCGGGTGCACTCTGCAGGATTTCGGACACGCCGATACCCGCTGCGATGACCTGCTCGAAGTTGTCGAGCACCAGGAGCATTTGTCGATCACGCAGTCTGGTTTTGAGGACATCGAGTGGACCGCCAGTACCCGAGGCTGGGAGATCAAGAGCACGAACGATCGCCTCAAATGCGGAGTCGGGGTCGGTTTCGGCGGAAACGTCAACGAAGAAGACCCCATCTCGGAATGAATCCATGAGCTCGGCACCAACTTGCAAACCGAGGCGGGTCTTTCCTGCTCCGCCGGGGCCGGTAATTGTGAGGAGTCTTGTTGCGGAACTCTCAAGCATCAATTGGATGGCTGCTAACTCTTGATGCCGCCCTAGGAATTCCGTGGTTTGAACAGGCAAATTGTTCGGTGTGGCATCGAGTGTTTTTGGGGGAGGAAACTCAGTTTGCAGGTCGGGATGGATCAACTGAAAAAGACGCTCGGGGACAGTGAGATCCTTGAGACGATGTGGGCCCAGATCCCTCAATGTCGCTCCCGGAGGCAGAGCGCCCGTTGTCATCCCGGCGGCAACCGATGACAACAATATCTGCCCACCATGGCCTGCCGCCATTATCCGGGCGGCCCGGTTCATCACGGGCCCGAAGTAGTCGCCGTCTCTCCTCTCCGTTTCGCCAGCGTGAACTCCCATTCTGACTCGGATTGGTCCCGCTGAGCCCCAGTGCTCGGCTGCCAGAGCTTGCTGAGCGGTGATCGACGCTGCTATCGCGCCGGAGGGCGAGTCGAAGATGGCAATAGCTCCGTCACCAGTTGTCTTGAGGACTGAGCCTTCTGCCCCCGCAATCGCATCGCTGAGAATTGCGTCGTGTCTCGCCAGCGACGATGCCATCTCATTCGGATGCTCCTCCCAAAGGCGCGTGCTCGACTCGATGTCGGTGAACAAGAAGGTCTGCATCGGCGCCGAATATACGGTGGTTACCACGACGATGTGTGAGAGTCTGCGCGAAAGTGGAGCGTGACTTCGCTGTTGTGCCAAACCACCCATGGATACAGCAGGAGAACGACATAATGGCACTTATGGGCGGCTGGTCAGGCACGCATGATGAATCTCTTATGTCAAGGTGCCGGCGGGTTGTGGACAGGACTGGGGTGGGCCACACCTGATTGGTGGGCAGGCTCTTATTAGGTCACACGGTCCGCCTTGAAGAAGGCGGGTGGGGTCGACAGGTCATTATTAGGACAGTGGTCTCTGACCACGTCAGCCGGTTTGATTGGGTCAGACCCCCTCCCACGATTTCAGGTCGTCTGGGGTAGGTGTTTGTAGGTTTGGCGGGCCACATACCGTTTCAGGCATCGCATGATCTCGGCAGTGTTGAGCCCTTCGTCTCTACGTCTGGCCACATAGGTGCGGGTCTCTTGGTGGCTGGACATGCGGGTTAACACGATTCGGTAGAGGGCGGCGTTGGCTTGACGGTCGCCTCCCCGGCTCAACCGGAACCTGGTGGTTGTCTTGCCTGAGTTGGCGGGGAGCGGGGTGACACCACACAGATGCGTCCACGACCCCTCGGCGTGAAGCCGTTCGGGATTGTCCCCAGCAGCGACCAGGAGACTGGCTGCAGTGTCGACACCGACCCCGTAGAGGTCGAACAGTCCCGGAGCACTCTGTTTGAGCAAATCCGTGAGCATTCGGTCGATGTCCCGCATTTCGGCGTTGAGCCTTCGGATACGTCGCGCCAGGTTCCGGATCACCAGATACGTGGTGAAGATGACCGGGTCAGAACCCCGATTAGGTCGCATGTTTGCTGCCTCAGTGACCAGACCGGTCTTATACCGGTCCTTGTATCGGAGTCGGATCTCCTCGGGGGCTGTGAACACCAGATGACGCAACTGGTTCAACGATTGGATGCGTTGTTGGCGTGCCGACGCCGGGCCACCATCAGAACCCGGATCTGTTCCACAGGGCCATTGCGAGCTTTCGGGGTGACCGTCGCCTCGCCCGACAATGCCGCTCGAGCCGCAGCCAGAGCATCAGTCTGATCAGACTTCCCCTGTTTGCGTCGTTTCTGACGGTTAGGCCGATCCACTTCGATAACCACGACCTCTTGATCACCGAGGAACCGGGTTAATCCGACACCCCAAGATCCTGTCCCCTCAACACCCACCCGAACCAGCTCACCGAAACCGACCAGCCAACCCAGCAACTCTTCATATCCGGTTTCGGATGCTGGGAACGATTCGATGCCCAACAAACCGCCGTTCTGATCGACTGCTGCCGCCACATGGGTGTCAGCATGAGTATCCACACCACCAACAACACTCCGTACCATCGACATTTGCCGCCCCTTTCACTCGCTTATGGGCAAAGGGGTGACATGCACCACCGGAACGGCGGACCGGACCCGACCGAGCTGGATCTAACAGCTCAACAGGTGATCCACCGCCCGACCGGTGCGTGCCACACCAGTCCCAAGTATCCCTCCCAGCCGGTTATGGGCGGGGGGTGTTGGATTCAGATGCCTTGGGGACCGGTAGTGTTCCGAAGATGGCCGGATGGCTAATTCGACTTGTGAATACGGGAGTTGATGACTCTCCGACGCTTGCCGAGACCCGTCGTATCCGTGCAATCAACCTTGTCGCAATGTTGGCGATCTCTATCAATGTCGTCTACAACATCGGCTGGGCGGTACTCGATTTCAGCGAACTCAAAACCCTGATCTTGACCAACACTGTGTCTGCATTCGGGGCGGGTCTCGTGATCTACTTGAACCATCGGGGACGAACCGATGCTGCGATGTGGCTGCTTGTCGCAGGCGGACTGTTCAATACGACGGCGGCCGCTCTGCTTCTAGGTCTCGAAACCGCGGGTTTCATGTTTATCGCCATCATTCCTGTGACTGCGGTGGTCGTAGTCAGGCCCAACGACCTCAGGACGCAAATGCTGTTCATCGGAGCCGGAATCGTTGCAATAGTGAGCGTCCTCTTGATTGGTCCACCGGTGCCAGCGGTGATTCAAGGAACGGCTATCGAAACTGGGCTTCTCTTGTCGAATGTTGTTGTAACTATCACCTTCGTTTGCGCCGTGGTGTTGTATGCCAGGCGTCTTGCTGATACCGCAGAGGCCGGACTAGAAGTCGCCAACAAGCGGTCCGAAGAACTCCTGCTCAACGTTCTTCCAGAGGAGATCGCCGACCGTCTCAAAGCAGGAGAAGTTGTGATAGCGGACCGTGCCGAGCATGTATCGGTCCTGTTCGCAGACCTGGTCAACTCCACGCCAATGTCAGAAAGGCTAACCCCTCAGGAGATGGTGGAACTCTTAAATGAGATCTTCACACCCTTCGACGATCTCGCCGACGAGTTGGGGTTGGAGAAGATCAAAACGATTGGCGACGCCTACATGGTGGTAGGCGGTTTGCCGGTCGAACGCGCCGATCATCTCGAAGCAATCGCCGAAATGGCCCTAAGAATGAAAGAGGAGATCGTTACCCACACCGTCGCAGGCTTCGGTTCCCTAGAAATGCGGTATGGAATTCACGCCGGGCCAGTGGTTGCCGGTGTAATCGGGAAACGCAAATTCAGTTACGACCTCTGGGGCGACACAGTCAACACCGCCGCACGTATGGAGTCACACGGTGTGCCAGGTCGCATCCAGGTGACAGCCGCCGTCCGTGAAGCGCTGGCAGACACGTACCGATTCGAGGAGCGTGGTCCCGTCGAAATCAAGGGAAAAGGGACGCTGACAACCTATTACCTCATAGGAAGGACAGTCGCCGAAGCACCCAAACTCTAAAGATCAGACCTGACCAACACCCGCACATAACGGTACTTATGGCGCTCTTCTGCTGTACCTGTGGGTGGTTTGGAGAAGGTTGACTCGGGTTGCAGCCTGTCTGCTTCTAGGTTTTTGGGCTGTCGCGACGCTCGAAACTACGGGAGCCAGAAAAGGGCGCAGAACAGCAGAGTATGGGAGCATCGGAGACGGAGTCGACGGCCACCGTTGCCGAAATTGTCCATATCGACGATAAAGCCAGTCGAAGCCGTCGATGCCTACCTCGACCACGACCTGTTTCAAGGATTAATCGAGGTAGACAAACACCAAATTCCGGTTGCTCACCAGAATCGCCTTCGGTTCTGCGGCCTCGACCCCTACTCCCATTGCCCTCGAACGGTTAGTTCTCGGCAGCCGCTTAACCCCGACTCCCGGCCCGAAACTGACCCACGGGTACAGCAGAAGAGCGACATAGCGGCACTTATGTTCCCCTTTAGGTGTTCATCTGGATGCTCCTGCGACGAAGGTGGCGACGATGTAGGTGGCGTGACGGTCTAGGGATCGTCTGGCTCTGTCGTATCTCATGGTTGTTCGGGGGTCGGCGTGTGAGGCTGCTTCTTGGACGTCTCTGAGGGGGACTCCTGCGTCGAGGGCTGCGGTGATGAACGAGTGGCGGAGGGAATGGGGGCTGATGTTCTTTTCGATACCGGCACGTTTCGCCAACCGTCTCACGATCCGGGCAGCTTGGTGGCGGTCCATCCGATCACCGTCGTTGTTCAAGAAGATGGGTCCATCCTCACGGTCGCCGACCGCCAGGTAGACGGTTCTGGCGGTTCGTGGAGCCATCGGGATCAACTCTGTTTTGCCTCCTTTGCGGATGATCTTGAGCGTGTGGTGGCCTCGCTCCAACCCCATGTCACCGATATCAGCACCCAGGGCTTCGGAGACACGTAATCCGTTGAGGGCTAGGAGACACGCCAAAGCGTGGTTCCGGGTGTTGGACAGTCCAGCTTCGACAAGAAACAAGCCCAGTTCGTTGCGATCCAAACCGGTCATGGTCGATTCGGGCCGCACTTTGGGTCGTCTCACGTTCACCGCGGGTGACAGACCGATCAGTTCCTCTTCGACGCAATACCGGTAGAAGCTGGCCACAGTCGACAACCGCCGTGCGATCGTTGCTCTCGCCATACCCGCTGTCTCTTGGGATCGGGCGAACAGTTCGATGTGAGCCCGCCGCACCTCGAGAAGCGGCAGTTCCCGGGTCTGACACCAAGAAACGAAGATTCGAAGATCCTGACGATAAGCCAAGAGAGTGTTTTCTGTATACCCGGCCAGAAACCCGGCCACCACCATCAGCATCTCGTAATCGAAGTGATCACGACGGACCACCATCGCTGTTGAAGAATTCATCTGTACCTCCCGCTCAGCGGGAAGAACCAACCTGCCCCTTCAACACAAGCAAAAGAGATACATAAGTGCCGTTATGTGCGGGGGTGTATCTTCCGGTAGGGAGGTTGTTTCTGTAGGTGTTGAGGGTTGGTTTGAAGAGGTGAAACCGATGCAGACTGTCATTCCGAGCCGGTTCAACGGTCCGGATAATTCTGGGAACGGGGGATATTCTGCCGGTTCGCTCGCCGAGTTCCTTGATGGGCCGACCGAGGTGCGGCTCCATACGCCGCCTCCGCTCGATCGACCTCTTCGAGTTGAAGAGACCGACGTTGGTCTCCTCGCCTTCGACGGGGACGACCGGGTTATGGAGGCGAAGACGACGGGTCTGGACGTGGTAACACCACCGCCGGTGTCTTTGAGGGAGGCAGAGGACGCTACGGCTGGCTTTCCCGGCTGGGACCTTCACGGGGCCTCCTCCTGTTTTGTCTGCGGACCGGATCGGGAGTCTCCGGACGGATTGCGAATCTTCCCAGGGCCGGTAGCGGGTCGAGAGTTGGTAGCAGCCCCCTGGATTCCGGATACCAGTTTGGGAGACTCGGACGGCCTGGTATCAGATACCGTGATCTGGGCTGTGCTCGATTGTCCGGGGGCGTGGGCTGGAAGAGCAGCGGACTCTGAAGGGATGCCGTACTTTCCGACGCTTGGGACAATGACCGCTTCTATCGATGGGCCTGTGCATGTTGGGGAACGTTACATAGTCATGGCATGGCACACCGCCACGGAACGAAGAAAGCTCTTCACAGAAGCAGTTCTCTACTCTGAGGACGGGATCGGTCAAAGGTCGGGCACGCCACATCGAAATCAAGGTGCCCGCTGACTGGGCTAACGCTTGAATCCATCTGGCCGCCGGGTTCCAAAGGTTTCTGTGTGTCTGGTGTACATCCCCTATCTCAGGGCTGCTTGACCGCCATGGCGAACCTCGTGAGGTCTGGGAATTAGCGGTTCGATGCGGACGTCGGCGAAGCCAGCCGCCTCGATGCGCTGTTCGATCCGCTGCGGCGTGAGGACCACCCCGTCGGGGGGCGTTGAACATGCAAGTCAGGAACCAGAGCGCAGCGTCCGGCGGTCCGCTCTGGTCGTCATCGACCATGAAATCGTGCACTACGAGCATCCCCCCGGTCGGCAACGATTCGTGAGCGAGGCCGAGCAGGTCGTCGATGGCGCCAGCACTTACAGCACTGAGCAGATACGACATGAGAACAACGTCGTGGCCCTGCGGCCATTCCCCGACCGTGGCGTCTGCTTCGTGGTAGTCGACACGATCGCCGAGGCCCGCCTCGTCGACGAAGTTTCGGGCGATGTTCAACGCGTTAGGAAAATCGAGGATCGTGGCGCGCAGCCCAGGGGTTGCGCCGGCACAGCATGATGGTGAAAGCACCGCTGCCGCCGCCGACGTCGAGAAGACGGTCCCGCGACGAGAGATCGGCATGTTTCGCCAGGACGGCTGCGGGGCCCAAGCGAACCGGCATGCTGACCGCGGCTAAAGGTCTCGGCGCGGTCCGCATCACGCATGAGTTCCTCGTACTCGCCCCATACCTCCGAGCCGCCGTCGCCCCGGATCAGCGAGGTGAGGTCGCCGAACGCCGGATAGATGAGCCGGTCTGTCTGGAGTCGGAAGTAGTCGCCGAAATAGTTCGGTCTGCCCGGCACCAGGTAATCGTTACAGCCCGGGAGCGTTCGCGTAGCCGTCGGTGTCTTTGGTCAGCAACCCCAGGCTGGTGAGAGCGGTGAGCAGCGTCTCGAGCCGGTTGGCTGCCAGGCTCATGTCGGCGGCGAGGGTGGAGAGCGTCTGGGGGCCATCAGAAAGTCTCGCGAAGAGCCCGAGGTCGACGGCGGTGAACAGCGCCTTGCTCGCCTTGAAGCCGTAGGCGATCCGCGCGATCTCGCGCACGTCACCAACCGCTGCCACCATGTCCACCCCCTGGTTGTCTCCTGCCGGGCCAGTCAGCCGCGACCCGGTGCTGTGAGAGAATTG
>PVMK01166028.1_pt1 | contig 138925 bp, 119 predicted proteins | sample 1853481 | NCBI WGS metagenome assembly PVMK01 (sample SAMN08533507, study PRJNA380276) | Marine sediment metagenome, whole genome shotgun sequencing project.
GGCTGAGCCGATCATGATTTACTGTGTCAAAGAACTTTTCCATATCAATGTCCACTACCCACTTGTTTCCAGCGTTGATGTGTCCTTGTGCAGCTTTGACCGCCTCATGGGCACTTCGATTTCGCCGGAATCCGTAGCTGTGGTCACTGAAGGTCCGTTCATACTCCCTACTGAGTACTTGGTGCATTGCCTGCTGTATCAGCCGGTCCTGCACCGGGGGGATGCCTAGCAACCTCACCCGCCGTTCGGCTTTGGTATCTCTACCCGCTTCACCGGGCTCGGTTGATAGGTCCCTGCTTCCAGCTTCTCCGTATGCTTAGCCAGTGTGCTTTCAGGTGCTCCGGCATAATTCCTCTACGGTCATCCCTCTACCCCTGCTGCCCACCGTTCCGTTGCACCCGTTCCAACGCTGCAAACAGGTTCGGCCGACTGAAGATTTCTTCCCACAATCCGCCTTCGTGTTGAGTCATTTCTCTTTCCAGTTGCTCTGATTGCATCTTGCACCTGCGGCGCTTCCTTCCGGCTTCAGCCTTACCTCCGCGTTCGCCTGGTTTCTTTCCACCCAGATGTCGGCTGCTGATGCTATCCTGCTCCTTTCTACTCAACTCCTTTACCGTTCGGCCCTTCGCCTTGTAGTTGGGTTTCCCATCCGCCGACTACTATGGCCTCTGCTGACTCCTGCCGCTCGCAGGTCTCCCCGGATAAGGTGCCATGACTTTCCCCTGACCCCTGCCGCGTCTACATCGAGCCGCTTTGACCCTGTTTGGGCTTCACTGCCTTTGGCCAGCTTACCCAGCGCTCCATGCCTCTGTACGCGGTTTTTGTCCATCAGGTCCAGGTTTTGCTCTCCGGCTTCCTCTCCACGCTCGCTCACACTCACGCAGTTGCCTTCGGCTAGCGGTTCGTCGGGCCAACGTCCGCAGAGGACTTTCACCTCCTAGTCATCGCCCATGCCGGGCGTACCAAAAAAAATCCCCGGTCTAGCCGACCGGGGATGTAATTCTGCCTTTTGATAATGTATCGATTCTGACCTGATTTCACGGTTACGGTGGATTGACTGGAACTCCTGGCACCGGCACTTCGTCGACGCGCGGTTCGAGACCAAACGGACCCTTCTCTGGGACTACCAGTAGACCGCCTTCCAGTACCTGGGGTAACGATATGCTTGCGGTCACAAATGGAGTCGTATCGCCTTGAGCTCGTAATACCAGATCAATTGTTATACCGGTTTCTAGCGCCCATTTTAAGGTCAGTGCGTCCTGGGCCGTCATGCTCAAAATAACCACATCCGGTCTATTTTCTGGACGCCGGTTTGTGTCCAGGGTTGGTTGGTTTGATCCATCGCTGAGTATGGCATTGGCCCTAAATTCCTGATTAAGACCTTGCCTTGGATCTCGCCAACTGCCCATCCATAGCACTTCCATTTGCTGTAATGTCAACTGGGTGGTCCGTCGCGGTATCTGATCTTTGCCAGAACCGGGTTGGATGACTGCCACGGTATTGATGGTAGGAATTAACTCCAGTCTGCCTTCCGAAGTTTCTGGGAACAGGAAAGCAGTGCCAGCTAATAGAGCTGGATCGCTGACGCGCTCCCAAATATTTGGCCGGATCGTTTGAAACTCGTCGTCAATCTCAACGAGTCTGAGGGTCATAATGGCGTCGACTAGGTCGCCAGGTCGAATGGCAAAAGCCGCGCCAGTAAACAGATCGATAGGAAACGAAACTGCCACCTTCCCATCGTCAACATAGAGGCTTAGGTCTGATCCGAGGTCGGTAAGGTCGCTTGGATTTAGAGCCAACATAGGTAGCAAGATCTCTTGACCGTTGCTAACTTCGGTCTTAACCAATCGGCCGACGATCTCATCGACATCGGCGAACGTCACTCCGCCGACGACAGCAACGTTTTCATCCGGTCTTCTCTCAACCTTGATGATATCTTCGCGAATTCGCTCGCCCACCGGCAGGTAGACATCGGCGACTACCACGTCTACGAATTGAACTTCTGGCGTCGGCGTCGGTGTTGGAGCAGCGGGTACTTCAGGCGCTCCCTCCTCGGTCTCCGCGCTAACATCTACAGGCTCGGCTTCAGCTTGGACTGCTTCCTCATCACATCTCGGCAGGAAATCGGTCAGAATTCCACCGCAGGGGCTGACAAAGATGACAATCACAACTGCCGCTGCGAGGACCACCAGCACCAGGATGAGAAGAACAAAGGTTCTTGGACGCATAGTAACTTCCTCTCTCTTTATCCGCGTATAACTGCGTTAAAGGCTTGGCCTCCTGGTGATCTCACTCCTATACCAAAGGCGGTAAATCTAAACGAGTACTTTTTGGACAAGCCCATAATTTAAGGCTGAACCTCATCTGCTTCTAAAGAGGTGGTACCAACCCCACCAATTGAAAATGCAGCATTCGGAGGAATAATAATATCAAATTGCTCCAGTAAATAGTTGAAATCTACACCTTCTATGGCATACAGTTGGGGGTCGTTTACACCACGAAGTGCAAAATCGATGTCAGCATTTACCTCCAGGGCGTACTTCAAAAACAATTGCTGTTGCGGAGGCAGTGCGATTAACAAGACATTGGGAGGTGGGGGTGTTGCCGTCGGTGGAGGACCACCACCCGGTGTAGGCGTGGGCAACTCCGGATCTGGGGTCGGCGTTGGCGGTGGAACCGGTGGGCTCGGCCGCCATGGGCCAACTTGGATCACTCGGGCACTCTGTAAGATAACCGAGACAGGTATCGGTCGTTCCGTGCTTTCGGCCGGTTTTACGTGGGCAATGTCCCCGGTCGCGATCTGCTCGAATCGGCCATAAGGGTCGATTATGACGAACTGGTTCCCGCTTTCTGCACCCGTCTCCGGTAAGAAGAAGACAGCGCTATTAAACAGAAGTGTCTGAAATTGCTCATCGATCGCATTCAATGTGAAGCTGGCCATTATATCGACTGTATCGCCTGGTGATAGCCCATAGGCGACACTTGACAGTCGATCAAGTGGTACAGCCAGCGCCACCCAACCAGGGGGCACAAGGGAAGAAGGACCATAGCTTTCGATTCCAATCAAGGTCGGATCCCGAACAAGGCTATCAGCCGTAAGCGTTTCGCCCTGGAAGATCTCGCGGCGGGCGTAAAGACCAACCGCATCCTCGAAATTGGTGATGACGTTAGTCCCTACTTCGCTGGCTAGACGTTTATCTATAGCCAGCTCGGCCTCAGTCATCTGAAAGCCGCGGGGTACAGTATTCCAGGCCACGACAACATCAACCATATTGCTGATTTCTTCCGGCGCTATGGTCGGGGTTGGTGTTTGTACGGGAACAACTGTCCCTGCCAGCACGGTTGGAACATCCTCGGCAATTTCTTGCACCTCGTCATCTGGTGGAAACAGAAGACGGTATGCAAAAACGATAAGTAGGAGCAATCCTACAATACCGACGACAATGGCGATTAGACGGCGACGCCTCATAACTTAGTATCCTTGGTCACTGGTCACGAGAAACGTGAGAAGAACGTGAACTTTATGTTTACTCTACCATCCTATGTCAAGTTAGACAATAGGACATTTAGAACAATATGTAAACCCCAGGCACGAAATATGGTAACAGATGTGGAATAGGCTAGCAAATGGCACTATCGTCCTGATTTATTGTTTCGAACTTATGATTTTGACGGCTCGGCTCGTAATATCTTTGTTGACTTGTTTCTTGTGTGGTTTGATCCGATTACGATTTCTATTCAGTCGGCATGGGTAGGTCAGTAAGCAGTTGCCACCAGGCTTGCCAGGGCCGGGCATATTGGGCTGGGTCAGGTGCAGGTTCTGCAGGGAGGGACGAGTGCGTCTCGTCGATTATCGGAAGTGGCACGATTCGTATTTCGCCAGGAAGCAGGTACCCACCCTCCGATCTGACGTAATCGTCGACGTAAACTGCACTTTGAACGTAGTCCCGGGTAGCTTCCAAATCTAGCTGGCGGGCGATCTCAGCGTCTTTTTCTACCCTTAGCGTCTCTTCATCCCTACCGACAAGTCTCCCTGCTTGAGCCCTCCTATTGAGATCTAGGGCGACAAACAACCCAAAGACAATCACCAGCAAAGCGATAAATTGTGTCAGTGAGAGTAGTGGTTTTCTCCAGACTAGCTTCCAGCGCATGGTGACATAATATTAGCTGTAATCAATAGATTGGGCAACATCAAGCTATTCAGAAACTATGATTTGAATCCAGATCGGCTTGTTCGCGCGGGACCCGGCTCCGAAGAGCTGCCCTTTTGTGTTGCGAAGATTCCACTCCCCGCGGTATATTCCTGGCTTGATCGGGGCTACAAGGTAAATCGTCATGTCGAAAGGCGTACCCGGTGCAACAAAGTCTGCCAGCGGCACTGACCCAGGAGCCTCCATCCTATCACCACCGACAAAAACGAGCTCATAGTCGGCCGTCCACGAACAACTTCCGCTGTTTACCAGACGCCAGGTCTTAGTAAATACCTCTCCGGGCGCCATCTTAGTGTCATCTGGAACGGTCAGATCGTCAACAAACTTAACTGCATCACTGCAATTTTGGACAATGGACTCTGGCAAGGGTAAGAATTCAAAATCCCATCCGAAATCAATATCCGTTCTGACCTCGCTGCTCAATAATGAAAGACTCTGACCACCGTCTTTGCCAATACCGGAATAGGACCATTCGCCTGGCGAGAGAATCGCGGCGTTCTGTCCTCGTTCCGCGTCAATTGATACGCAATAAGACCCATCACGAAGGCCGCTAAATAGAAAAAGGCCGTCGCCATCAGTAATGGTCACGGCAAGTCCCGTGGATGGGCAATCCCCCTGCCCGAGATCGACGAACACTCCTCCAATACCCGGTTCGTCATCTTCCTTCGATCCATTAGCCATATAACCATCGGGTTCTTGTTCAGTGCAGCCCTGGGACGGATCTAACTCGGTGCCCTGGTCGGCCGATCCAATAGAACAAAGATCGTGCCAGACCTGACCGCTGATTACAGCATCGATTGTTTCCGCCTCGGACTTGTCTTGAAGGTCGAAGCTCCTGACTTGACCGTTGACATCGACGGTATACGTCCCTCAGGCAGGTCCCTGACGTCCAGATTGACGATTTCTTCAAAGAACGAATCTACCTCAAGACAATCCGGGTCGGATTGCTTGATGACCTCAATATTTATTATGAATGTACCCTGATCTCTAAGATGGGTAACTTCCCCAATGTTCGAACAGTTGGTGGGCAGAGAGCCCTGCACGGAGACAGTTACCATGTCTTGAATCGAATTGTTGACTTGAATGTCAATCGCGGAAATCATGGCCATTTCCTTGATCGGATCCTTCTGATTGGTCATGCCTTCTCTTGTTGCGGCCTGTTCATTGTTGTTCTTCAGGCAGGCAGATAGCAGCAATATGAGCCCTATGAACAGCAGTAGCTTATGCATCATTCGAAAAGACATCTCATCTCACGCGCTAAATTGTTTTGTCATATATTATCACTGGATCTCCCCAGTTGTCGCCTTTGCTTACTCAGGTAGAATCGGAGATGTGACTGAACCTCTGGACATTGACTATCTCGCCATTGGCCACGCATCTCTCGACGTTATCCCCGGCGGATCCGTGCCAGGGGGTACGGTCACATATGCAGCTCGCGTTGCTCAAGCACTTGGTTGCCGGGTGGCGGTTCTGACAAGTGTATCGTCGAATTTCGATATTGACTCTGCGTTTCCTGGAATAGCTGTCCACAACATTCCAGCTCGAACAACAACCACCTTTGAAAATCGTTATGCCGATGGCCAGAGACATCAGAAATTATATGATGTTGCTGAATCGATAGGATCTGAAGACGTACCAGAGGTTCTGAAAAGGGTACCAATCGTCCACATCGGACCAATAGCAAACGAAATTGATCCGGCGATCATTAGCCTGTTTAGTAATAGCATTGTAGGCCTCACACCTCAAGGGTGGTTTCGTCGCTGGGACGAGAACGGGCTAGTATTTGAAGGCCGTTGGGCAGAGGCAGACAAGGTGCTTCCAATGGCCGCAGCCGTCATTCTGAGCCGAGAGGATGTTTCCGAACAAGAAACCCTTGAAGAGATTCGCCGGAGAGCGAGAGTTCTAGTGTTGACCGAACAGGCCGGCGGCTGCACAGTACTCTGTAAGGGTGAAAGACGGAGCTTCAAGGCTCCTTTTGTCCCGGAAATCAATCCGACAGGAGCAGGTGATACGTTTGCGGCCGCTTATCTGATTCGCCTTTATCAGACACGTGGAAATCCCTGGGAAGCAGCCGAATTCGCCAATCGAATTGCCTCGGCGTCGGTGACGCGTAAGACTTTGGAGGGCAAAGTCGAGGCCATTAAGACCCTCATGGATAGTGATTAACAATCCCATTTAACCTCTCGGATCCGGACTGAACGAACAGGAATCGCTTCTATAAATCATGACAAAAATCTACGCCATGGCCATGCAAAAGGGTGGAGTCGGCAAGACAACCAGCGTTGTCAATATGGCCGCGTTTATGGCTAGCAATGGCTTTCGGGTTTTGGTCATTGATCTTGATCCACAGGGTAACGCTACTTCAAACCTTGGCTTCAATAAGCATGAAGCGACTCCGTCGGTCTACGATTTACTCCTTGAGCGGACCACCCTCGAGAAGATAGCGGTTTGTCATGAGGACTCAAATGTAATTCTAGCACCTTCAAATCCTGCCATGGCTGGGGCTGAAGTCGAACTGGTTAATCTACTCGGCCGAGAATATCGATTAAAAACGGCCCTAAGAGAAGCCAATAGCGCTTATGACTATATCCTTATCGATTGTCCGCCAAGCTTAGGGCTGCTGACAGTTAACGCTCTAGCGGCGGCCCGAGATGGTGTTATCATCCCAATTCAGTGTGAATATCTGGCCCTGGAGGGATTAACCCAACTCATTGAAACGATTGCCCTTGTCCGCAGGCACATCCACTCTGGACTAAGGATACGCGGATTGATCATGACTATGTATGACAAGAGAACAAACTTAAGCCGGCAAGTAGTCGAAGAGGTACGAACCCATTTCCCTGATAAGGTATTTCGAACCATCATTCCAAGGAACATTCGCCTCAGCGAAGCACCCAGCTATGGCATGCCTATTAGCTTATACGCACCGAACTCCCCGGGTGCAATCGCTTACAAGATATTAACTGCTGAACTCGTCGGGGGAGATCGAGTGCGGCCATCGAGCAGGGGATCGTCGCTATGACAAAAAGGCGTGGCCTGGGAAGGGGACTCAGCTCATTGATCCCACCAGGCGAATCAAAAGAAGAGAGTGGTGGCGGTCTGCTTATGGTTGCGGTGAGTAACATATCGCCGAACCCGCTGCAGCCAAGGGCTGAAATCGATGAAGACAGCATCGCAGATCTGGCCGATTCGATCCGTGAGTATGGTCTCATTCAACCATTGATCGTCCGGGAGGATAACGGTGGTTACACGCTCATAGCTGGTGAGAGGCGGTGGAGGGCGGCCAGGATAGCTGGGTTGAGCGAATTGCCGGTTGTCGTCAAGGAAGCCTCATCCCAGGAGATGCTAGAGTTAGCCTTGATCGAGAATATTCAGAGAGCCGATCTGAATCCGATTGAAGAAGCTCACGCCTACCAGCAATTGATCGATGAATTTGATCTTACGCAAGAGGAAGTTTCAAAGAGAGTTGGAAAAAGTCGGCCGACCATTGCCAATACGCTCCGCCTGCTAAACCTGCCCTCGAATATTCAAGTAGCCGTCGTCGAGGAAAAAATAAGTGGAGCGCACGCCCGCGCCCTTCTACCTTTGCCGACCGATGAGGCCCGGACAGCCCTCATGAACAACATTATCAAGAGAGATCTGAGTGTCCGGCAGGTAGAGGATATCGTGAGAAAGATCAACGCTGGGGAGAGACCAAAATCGAGGCCAGCCAAAAGTCTGCCTGCCGAGTGGAGTTCATTACAATCTCAGTTTCGACAATCACTCGGTACCCGCGTTGATATTCAGAAAAGCCAAAAGGGTGGGAAACTGGTTATTCACTTCTATTCCGATGAAGATCTTCAGGCTCTGTATGAAGCGATTCTGGGTGACGAGATCGATTAACTCTGCCGTGTCACGGAGTAAATCAAGGTGACAGTCCCTGTTGTCCTCTCCCATTTCCAGGCAAAAACGATTCTCGAGGCAAGAAGCAATAACCTGGCCGTGGTCAAGACCACCATCGATCTGGGTCTAACGGAATCCGAGATTCGGCTCGAAGAACATGGAGCGCTATTAGTAACGGATAATACTATTACCTGGAGTGACCTGAATGATATCAGCAAGCGCGAAACAGGTTGCTTCAGCATTAGTCAAGGCCAGATTTGGAAGATTCAGCTCTATTCAGATCTGATGGACCGTCTTTATTCGCTGATGCCAACCACCGGGGCGCCCACAATGCTATTGTCGGGTTTTCCCATGCACCGGATTAAAGGAATCGATCCTCACGGAGATACTCTCGAGAAGATCAGGACCTTAAGGCCAGTTGCAGGTCATGTCTTGGACACTTCAACTGGGCTGGGTTATACGGCTATTGAGACCGCCAAAACAGCTGAGAGCGTCGTAACCGTTGAGGTGGATCCGGCTGTCCTGAAGATATGTCGATACAATCCCTGGTCTCGTGCGCTTTTCGAGAACCCACGGATCAGACAGCAAATAGGTGATGTCTTCGACGAGATCACTTCCTTCGAAACGGGAGTTTTTTCACGGATTGTCCACGATCCACCGACCATTAGCCTCGCCGGTCATCTTTACTCGGAAGAATTTTACAAGCAGATATTCCGCGTACTACGTCCCGGTGGTCGCCTCTTTCATTACATCGGTGATTTGAAGAGCCGGTCCGGAAAACGAACAATGCACGGGGTAGTTCGCCGTCTTAAAGACGCCAGCTTCCGAAGGGTTGTCTCCGAGAGCCAGGCCTTCGGTGTCGTTGCCTATCGCTAATTATCCGGTCACCTTGAATACCAAACCATCACTGCGGCCGAACACCTCAGGGAAGAATTCCTGCCTGGCGTTAGCCGGTATCACCTGGTATTCACCAGGAATTGTCGCCTGTAAATAGTAGGTGAACTGGTAAGTGCCTGCCGGAAGATAGTTGCTTAGGAAGACAACCGAGTCATCGCGGTACTCGATTCGGTCGAAATACCACCATCCCCAGTAGCCGTATTGGTAATCGTGGTCTGTACGATTCATCGAGCCGCCGGTTGCCGAACCAGTTGTCAGCAAACCGGGATCAATAGCCTCAGTTCCAGCGGGGATCGGATCGCGCAAGACCACGTATAGCAGGCTATTTGGAACGATCATCGTTACCTCAACTCTCACCTGCTGTCCGCTCTCAATCTCTGTGATTGGCGCGCAATCCCCTTCCAAGGGATCGCAGTCGGCGTCGTAGTATTTTCTTTGTACGTCAATCCCTCGGTTAATCGGTTCCAAGAAATTGGCGTCTATAAAGGAGTCGAGGTAAGCGGAGTAATACAGCCGTCCATCGCCAAACCCACGCTGGAAGTCGATGAAATTAACCTCGCCGGTCTCCAGGTCCGCCAGCTCTACCACCAGCTCTTGACTTTCGGCAACGTCTTCCAGGCCAAAATGACCCTCTGAAAGGCCGCGACCATTCACTGCAATCTTGTAATCGTAATCGACCTCCAATTCACCGCTGGCAGCCATCCACTCTGAAAGAGCCATGATGCTCCAGGCGTTTTCCTGACCGGTGTTCCAGTGATCGGCCGTCCGGGCTACCATCAACCAGCGAACGGCGTTTGGAATCAGGATGTTCTCTGGATCAACTAGCGAAAGAGCGTCAATGACCATAGCCGTGCCACGTATGTCGCTGCTCAGATTGTCCCAGTCCGGGACTGCGTCCTCCCAATGGGCGCCACTGGCCGAGAGAACGGCACTATCGTTAAGATCGGCGATGAGCGTATCTATTGTTGGGTTGTTCGCACTGACTCGATCAAAAGCCATCGCCAGTAGAGCTTTTGCATATGGATCGAGAAGGGCTCTTTTCTCACTGTAGAGATCGTCCAATTCGTCAACAATGGCCAGATCCAATTCAGACAGAACGTAAAGGAAGAAGGCTTGCCTGTTTATCTCGGATGGCTCGTTCAGACTCTGAACCTCTCTTAGTTGAGTTCGCACATAAGCCGAGGCATTGCTCAGGAGCTCTGGCGATATGCTGAAACTCGCTTGTTGAGCTTTGGCCAGACCCAGCAGGGCGTAGGCGCTTAGTATCCGATCGGATTCTGCAGAGGAACACCAACCCCAACCGCCATCATCTTTTTGTAGGTCCTCCAACCGTACAACGTCCTCTATGTTAAGCTCCTCAAGCGTGCTTGATAGAATCTCGTCTTGGATTTCCATCAACTGTATACCACGATAGGTAGCAATATTTGGTAATAATTGATCGGTTATAGCATGGGCGCAGGCCGGCCGATCCTCTAGTTGATTGACAGAATCCAACGTTGCTATTAATGCAGCAGCCAGAGAAGGACTTACCGTTACTTGTACCTCCCCCTTGCTAGGATCGATCTGAGGAGGCAAAAGAATCGCCTCTACCCGCCGACCAGCTTCGTCGAGGACTCCAGAGGTACCTACAATATCCTCGGCCGAGAAGCGAACCACGGGCAAGAGCTGATCCGGGGCTATTCCGAAGGTAGGTTTCGTTGCATCACGGTACCCTCCGCCTTCTGCTCGGAAGGTCAGATCAGCGAACTGAACATCTTCCACTCTTGCGGGCCAGCGCACAACCGCACGTCCGCCGGCCGGGACACTCAATGTCTGCTCAGCGGCTCCCTCGAGGGTCAAACCCAGGGCAACGAGACTTGCCGTAATATCCAACTGTTCACCAGTATTGTTGTGAATAACAGCGCCAAGCTGCACTTTATCGCCGACGGTCAGGAACCTTGGTGTGATGGGTCGAATTAAGATCGGCAGGGTTGCCACAACATCCACATTACTTTGGCCCACTAGCGTTTCATCACTTGCCGCGTATTCGCTGACAGCTTTCGAGCTCAATCGCCAGGTCGTGAGGGAATCAGGCAAGGGAATGGATACCTCAGCTCGACCGTTTGCGTCAGTGGTGATCTTCGCTTCCCAGAAGGCCGTATCGGGAAAATCCTGCCGGACCTCCTCTTCACCGGCTAAGGCAAAGGTGCTGATTGCCAACTCGTCTAATCCTCCCCCACCGCCGCCACCCATGCCACCCTCCTGTTCAAGTGGGATCTCGATTTCCAATCCTTCACCAGAAATGATGAATCCCGAGCCGGTTCTGCTACGAAATGCCTGAGGTCCATAAAAGTAATCCAGAATATGCGGAGCGTTATCCGCCTTCAGTGTTAGAACTGCCAGGTCAACCAGGGCTAAGGAGAGGTTTGCCTGTACCGGGTTACCTTGATGGTCGGATACCTGAATATCGTAAAGAACTGTATCTCCGGGTTGGTGCAGTTCGCTTTGCGGGGTAAGAACGACCTCAAGCCCTAAATGCTCGGGGACGACCTCCAGCTCAACCATGCCTATACGCATGTCAGCGTACGGATTCGCGTCGTCAATTCCCTTTACCGCATGGACAGTGACATAGATATTTGGAGCGTGAGCCTCGACAACAGGTATCTCGACCAGGTCACTGTTTGACTGCAATGTAATCAATTGCTGTTCGATAAGATTTCCACGTTCGATTGTCAGCCAAGCATTGGTTGGTCCATTGAAAGGCGACTGAACAAGGATCCTGGCCATCTCCCCTGGCGAATACTCTTCCTTGTCTGCAGTCAAATCCATGCGCCTATCCTTCGGGTCGACTTGCCAGCCCACGAAATCGGCACTGGACACCCATAGGAAGGTGCTGCTTGTATGATCCCGACCATTGCTATCGGTCGTTGAAGCAACGATCAGGTAGCTTCCACCTTCGGATGGTACGAATTGGGCAGTAGCCTTGCCTTGACTGTTCGTCGTTACCTGGAGTTGGTCCTCCTCCGTGTCGACAACCTCCCAGCGGGTCACGTAACTACCGATTGCCTCCTCGCGGATCGGTCGCCACTCTCTGCGAACAAGTGTGAGTTCAACATCCTTACCGGCTACGGCCTTACCATCCCAATCTACTGTTATGACGTCTACATTGGTGGTTGAACCGGCCGAATTAAACCAGCTATCCGTGTCGACGCCGACGTAATTGTCGGCCGCATGGTAGATAATTTCTGCGCGGGTAGTCACCGGGAAATCGCTGACGTCCATAACGCTTGCCTCTACGGTGATCCTGCGACTCTCGGGTGAAACATCATCGAGCAGGTCGGGGGGTAGTTGGATGAGAAAACGACCATCCCCATCGGTCCGGCCTTCGCCACTGGTTACGAAGTTTCCAACAAAACTGCCCTCGTCATAACCATACCGGCTCCAGAAATCATAATAGAATCCGGCAAAGTCGCCGAAACTATAGTACGGTCCGTCCCAGGGAAATCTATAATCGTCCTCATATACTGTCCAGATGACCGGAAGATCAGTCGCCGCCCCACCGAAGAAATAGCTGGCTTCTACCAGGACTTCGTTTGCTTCACCTCGTGCGATTTCCTCGTGCTCAGGTGTAGCGGTTACTTGAAATTCCGGCTTCCGGTAATCTGCCACCGTAAATAACCGGGCGGCACGGATATCTTCATCGCTGAGGTCAAGACTATAGGTCCCCAATTGCCCATCATCAGGAATGGTGTAAGTGCCGGAAAACTCGCCGTTATTATCTAGAGTTGCGCTGAATTCGTAGTCGATCTGCTCGTAATCACTGACGAAATATAGATCTGCAGTTACTGTGCGATCCGTTGGAAGCGGGTATCGTCCATAGTCCGAGTCTCTGACGATTCCTCGAAAGTGTACAGTGTCCCCAGTTCGATATATCGGCCTGTCAGTGTATAGGTATGCATATCGATCACTCTCTGGGCTATTCGTAGCATCCGAAAAACCAAATTGCCAGGGACTGATCCCGACGCTCCAGTTGCTGCTCCCGGCGCCAAATCCAGCTTCTCCTGGACTGTTGCTGATAACCTGCACTCCGGACAAATATCCGTCGGCGGGCTGGTACTCGAAATCGGCAAAACCCTGCTCGTCGGTGACTGCCGACCCAAGGTTTCGTCCATTTCTGTCGTAAAGCACAAGATTCCGGCCGGGTGCAGGTTGGCCACTGGCCATTTCTGTCGCCCACACATAGACCCGGTCAAAGTACTCCTTTACAGTCAAATTCGTATCACCAACCACGATTACGTTTGACTGGTTTTGCCACCACGAATAATCGGTATCGATACCCGGTGCTGATATCGTTAGCAGATAGACTCCAGATGGCAGGACTCCTCCATCGGCTAGCTCTAACTTGTGGACACCGGCTACATCTTGCTCTGAATCAAGAGAATTGGACCAGGATCTTATCGGAGTGCTGCTGAAAACAGGGTCGTTGTCCCGCGGTAATTGAGCCAGGTTGAATGGCAGCCTGGCTTCTCGCAGCTCTGCACTAAAGCTGGTTACGTTACGATGGATCACGTCAATTGTGGAAGGATGGCTTGTGCTGAGCTGGCTCCGACCCAAGGGGAGATTTAGCGAAACCAATGGTGCATAGCCTGGTGTCTGGAAGCGCCAGGTGTAATCTGCTCCCAGGGTATTGCCGTAGAGGTCGGCTGCGTTCGCCGGAACAGTAACCTCATATTCAGAACTGCGCTCCAGGTCAAAGTTGACGTATAACGAGAAATCATAATTATTGAAATAGTATTCAGCGTCATCCGGTGCTGGATCGATGCCCACTTTGTTCTGCAAGGTGTCCAGATCCATAGGCGACGAGAATCCGATTCGGATACCACGATCATAGCGGTTGGCAAGATCGTTTCGAGCCGGCTGGGTATTCAGGACGGCTGGAAAATCAACCGTATTGAACTGAGAGCTCGAATCTCTAGAAATTGTGGCTTCCCCATTGGCCGATCTGGCGCTGTCGGCAACAGATAAACGATAGCTCGTCTCTAATTCTAGTAACTCCTCGGGAACGAGCGCGACGGTGCGGTCTCCAGCTGCCCATAGAAATGAGAAGGGTGTATCAGGATTAAGGGAGATAGCCGATTCGGTGCTGGAGCGATTCATGGGCATATTAAAAGTGATCGTAATGGGCCTCGATGGATCAACGTCACTTTCCTCATCCACCGGCACTGTGCTTACAACCGCCGGACCCTGGGTAGAAAAGTTCCAGGAAACATCCCGGTCCAATATGCCACCGATCACGTCTTCAAGTCCAGACTCTACCGAAATATGGTAGCGCGTTCCGCCAGCCAATGGTTCATCCGGAACAAATCGATAGATACTGGTCGAAACCCATTCCCCGAATCCTGTTGTCTCCGGCTCAATGGTCAGCGGCTGAACCAGATCCATCTGCTGTGCAGATGCTACCAACGGCACAACCGGCCGGTTAAACACCACCGTAATAGCAGCGTCCGTCTGTACATCACGGGTACCTGGGTTCGGGATCACCTGGCTAATATCGAGAAAACCGACCGTCTGCAAGGCAATTTCCAGAGGTTCGCGTAGCCGTTTTCCGTTGATCCCACGGGCTGAGTCATCTACCTGAACCCTATACTTCTGCAAACGTTCAAGCACATCTTTCGGTGTAAAAATGACGGTATCAGCACGAGGCCAACTATATACTCCTTCAACCGCGCCCTCTCCTTCCCATTCCGAGACGACGATGGCTTCTTCCACTGAACCCTCGTCCATGGGCTGGTCGAAGCGAATCGTGATTGCCCCGTCGAGCAGTGTCTCTTCACCTGGTGCCGGGCTGCTATAGACAACCTGGGGGGGCCAGTCGATTTCTAGCGTAGGTTGAGGTCTTACCGTAGGTGTTGGTTCAATAACCGGCTCCTCTGGCGTTGGGGTAGGTGGCTCCGAGGTGGGTTCTTCCACCAACTCAGTTGTGAACCGTGTCGGTGTTGGATCTACCTCCTTGCTACAGGCAGACAGAACTACGATCAGCACCAGTAGCAGAAAAATCCTAGTGATCCTACTTGTATACATCATCAAACAGACTCCCATACATTTCAACTTTATATAAATAATACCGGATCTACCACTATCATATAACAACGAACTATGGATAAACAAGGTTCCGTATCGATATCGAGTCCCAAACGTAGATCCTTCATGGAGATGACTAATTAGGCGAGATAGTCTTTCAGTCTCGCCGACGGCGAGGCTGCGCCATGGCAATACCCTAACCCGCCTGCTATAATGGTTTTGCTGTGATCGATACGCACCTTATCAAGACTATAGACGAGAAATGGATGCGGCTTGCGCTCGACTTAGCGAAGCAAGCTGCTTCCGAGGGAGAGGTCCCGGTTGGAGCGATCGCCGTCATGGGCGATCGAATGATTGGCCAGGGATATAATCGCAAGGAAGTGGACGGCGATCCCACTGCTCATGCGGAAATTCTAGCTATAAGACAGGCCGCAGCCGAATTGAATAATTGGCGGCTCACCGGTGTAACGCTGTACTGTACGCTTGAACCTTGTCCAATGTGCGCTGGTGCGATGATCCAGGCCAGGTTAAGCCGGCTGGTCTATGGCGCCAAAGATGTTCGATTCGGCGCCGATGGAACTGTAGTTGACGTGCTAAACACGGATAAATTCAATCACCAGGTAGACGTTGCAGGCGGTGTTATGAGTGACGAGGCGGCCTCACTGATGCAGCATTTCTTTCAAGAGTTACGAGGGTGATTTAAGGAGCCTGGTCGGCATAAATAGCTATCTTTAGACCATCAACCAAGCAGGTCTATTGGTCATAATTGGAGAGGTGCCAGAGTGGTTGATCGGGGCGCTCTCGAAAAGCGTTGTGGCCTTTATCGGTCACCGTGGGTTCGAATCCCACCCTCTCCGCTGTAAGGGACGCCAGGTAAGGCGTCCCTTTTTCTATGGGTGAGCCATATTACAGCCGCACTAACCCGCTCATGTTAGGATTCGACATCGACAGGCGGTATCTAGGTTTATTGGCCTGATAGAGGCGAGGACCTAGAGTTTCAGGGCCAGTAGCCCGATTCCGCATGCTTTGATTGGAATTGGCCTCCCATCCAAAGGGCGACAGACCTGGGTCACGATGTCAAAACGCAAGCAAAGTAAACAAGAACGTAGAAGACAGGTGCACAACGCTCAAAAGAGGGAGCAGCGACTGCGGTGGCTCCGTTTGGGTGGCTTGGTCGTGCTCGTTCTTGGTGGACTGGCGGCCTTTGGCTTTTATCGTGCTTCGAGCGCGCCCAAGGTAGACGCCCCAACTGAGCTTATGCAAGCCAACATCGATGGTCCGATCGACGCACCCGTGAGAATCGTTGAGTTTGGTGATTTTGGATGTCCTTCCTGTCGTGCCTGGCATAATTCGGGCATCAAGAATGCGCTTAAATCGGAATTTGGTGACGATATCAGCTTTACCTTTCGTCATTTTCCGGTGATAACGCGACTGTCACCTAAGGCAGCTGAGGCCAGCCAGTGCGCAGCCGAACAAGATAGATTTTGGGAGTTTCATGACTACATTTACGAGCGTACGCCTATCGAAGCCCTGGCTATCATTCAACTGAAGGATTATGGTATCGCTTTAGGACTGGACTCAGGTCAATACGACCAGTGCCTGGACTCTGGAAAGTATCGCGACTATGTTGCTCGTGACCAACAGGCCGCCCTGATTGCCGGGGCTGCTGGCACACCTACTTTCTTCATCAATGGAAATGTCGTATCTTTCTCTTACGAGGGTATGTCGGGCACGATCAGGCAGATATTAGGGCAGTAATCACTGTAGCAATTGAAATTAGCAGGACTGGTTGGATACATTCGAAGAGCCGCATGCCTGGCAAGGGCAAGAAGGTTTCCCAACTATCATTTTTATGCAACTGCAGAGCAAACAAAGGCGTTTGCATCTATTAAATCGGCGTTAATGGGAGGTATGTGATATGGGTCAGCTTGAACATCTGCGAGAAGAAATTGATCAATTCATGAGGGATCACCCACAATCACCACTTGGACATGATCAGCGACATGATTTTGATGGGCTCGACTATTATGAATTTAGCGAACAGTTGGTAATGGAGGTCGATATTGAGCGTCTCTCGGAAGATGAGCCAATCGTGGAGATGCAAACTAGCACAGGCGACGTTCAACGGTATCGTCGATGGGGGCGGTTCACATTCGACATGGCTGGCGCCACGGCTTCGCTGACTATCTACAGTGATCCCCACGGTCATGATTTCTTCATGCCCTTTAAGGACTCGACAAATGGTAAAGAGACGTATGGGGCCGGGCGCTATATGGACGACCATAGGCCCGGTTTCCGCCCTCTAGCCGGTGACCGGTTCGAAGTAGACTTCAACTACGCCTACAATCCATATTGTGCCTATAGCCCACAATACAGTTGCCCGCTTCCCCCACCGGAGAATTGGGTCCAGGTACCTCTAAAAGCCGGGGAGAAAGATTTCAAATAGGCATCGCCGAAGTATGCGCCCGCGATAAACCATCGGCAAAATAACGATCGTTATTCAGGCTCCTGTTGAGTGGCGGGTGATGCTAGATTACCCCCGCTACCGCTCGCGGCTCGTCCCCAATAAGCGCAGCCCTGGCTATATCGTCTGATTGCTCCTATGTCGATCAGGATTGTCCATCCCCATCATCCTGTCCAAGATCCTTTCGCTCGAGCAATTCAATTCGCCGGTCAAGTTGGATGAATGTCTCGTTTAGCTTTCGAATTTGCGCGGCACTATCGCTCATCGAAACGACTCGATCACTCTGTAACTGATCTTTCTCCTCCAACATCCTGATGGAATCTGAAAAGCGTTCAACGAGCAACTTGTTGATGTCATTTTGCTGGTCCAGCAAGGGGGCGACAAATGGCTTGACTGCAATTCTGCTCCACAAATCTCTCAAGAATGCTACCAGCCCACCGATAAGCGGCAGCTCTGATTGAAAGGGTTTGGCCTGGACCGAAGCCATAGCCGATATTTGAGCAAGATCGCTTTTGTCTGGCAGATCCAAATGTATTGTGTACCGGCGAAGATTATCCAGCACTTGGCCAAGCTTCTCGTGTTGGGACTCAGGAATTGCTTGACCGGTCTCTTTCTCACGACGCTTCAAATGAATGGCAGATCCTGCCTGTTTTTCCGATAGGCTTGTGAGACAGCACGCCTGATATCAGGAGTAATATGATCCAACCAGAGACGTTCGGACGGAAAAGTCTCGTCCACCAAGCTGTCAATCGAATAGTGTTTGAGCAAATACCTCCAGCGACTGGTGTGCATTTGAACGTGAAAGAACCGGCTGCCCTTCATAGCCACAGCTGATTCCACGTGAACGGCGCTTGCCTCTGCGTTCAGCACAACGCGATATCCCGCATTTCGCGCCCTCAGGCACAGATCCGCTTCCTCGTAATAGAGAAAATACCCCTCGTCAAACAGGCCAACATCTCTCAAAACCTCCCGGCGTAGTGCGAAAACGGCGCCCGTCACGTACTCCACGTCGGTCACATTGTCGTATTGACCTTCATCTTCTTCTGCTAAGCCATGGTGTCCTGGAGTTGCTCTTGGGTACTCGATGAATCCGCCCGCATGCTGTAGCCGCTCTCCGCCAGGATAATAGGTCTTGCACCCGGCGATACCGATGCTTTGGTCATCTGAAAGTGGGAGTATTAAATTGGTAAGCCAATCAGGTTCAACCGTCACATCTGGATTGACTAAGACGGCGAATTCGCTATCCAGCTCCGCGAGAGCGACATTGTTTCCTCCGGCAAAGCCCAGATTAGTACCGTTCCGTATGACGCTAATTTCTGGAAAATGGTTGTTAATAAACTCCACTGAGCCATCGGTCGAAGCGTTATCGATCACCAGGAATCTTACTTCTTCGTACTCTGAAGCAAGCAGGGATGTAAGACAGGCCTCGATATAAAGTTTGCTATTCCAATTGAGAACGATACAGGTTACAGAGGGCGCCATATTTATCTCAAAGTCCGTGGCATGATCTGGTCACCTTCAAGCTGGTTGCCTTCACAATAGATGCCTCGTTAGGGAGGAGGTGGATAACAATCTCCAGACAAAGATTCGCCAGCATTCTCCATCATCGACCTGTTCCCTATTCGATACATTGACGGTGATTCTGATACGAGTTCCGTGGAGTAGTTATCTTGAACTATCTTCAGAGAATCCCAGAAAGGCGGAGATTGGTCCTCTACGTAGTAGACTGGCACGTCATGCTCCAACAATGAGTCGATGGACTCAATTAGACATGGCTCGAGCATCTCCAGACGATAGCGCTTCTCTTCGGGATCAGATATGGGAATTCTACGATAATTTAAAACAGAACGATTACCAAAGTAGGCGACTCGATCGTTGTATGCGTAGGTGAGTAGAACCGCGTCCTGTTCTGTCCTATTTGCCAGGTTATCCGCAAATTGAGCAGTCGCTTCACTGGCCGTATTCCTTGAATCTAAGCTCCTTACCTGTGCGGGCAAACGTATACAAAGAAGGACAAAAAGCGCGACACCAGCCAGTCGTCTCATAGGTTTTGAAGTTATGAGCTGGCCGGTTGAATTGAGACTCTGGGCAATCGCGATGACCATAAATGGAAATGCCGATATCAGGAACCGGCTGTTAACACCGACTGGTGAAAATGCGTAAATCGAATACAGCCCCAGGAAAGTCAATGTTGCTGTGGCTGCGAACGCGCCGGACGGTCTGGGGAGAAGAATCCACCCAACGGGCACAAGAATCAAGACGAATGGAAAATTCCCCCAAAGTGTTTTAATGATTTGGATAAAATTCTGGCCGTCGATAAAGGAAGGACCGAAGATATATTGAAGGGAAAATGGACCATTTGGATACCAGCCATGTTCGGGGCTGTAACTGGTCAGGAAAGGACCGCCGTAATAATAATTGTTGAAAACCAGGATACCCAAAACACTTACGGCTAGAAATATATAAAATGGCCATCTTTCTCGCTCACGCAATATCTGAATCTTCTTGGCGACGATTTCATAAACAACAATCGCCGGTACGATTGCTATATTCGCGTAGCGGATATAAAAACTGTAACCCAGCAGCAATGCGGCAGATATCGATAGGACGACAACACTCCGCCTCGATCGACCGCCCTGAAATGACAGCAGGAAAAGAAGCAATCCCAACATCATGATTGTTGTGGCTGGGATCTCGGACCAGGCCGAGGTGCCGAATTCCCAGTAGTCCCGGCTAAAGCCAATAAACAGGGCTGCCCAAAATCCTACCCAATACTCCCCACTTAATAGCTTCCCCAGGAAGAATGTTAAAACAACACCTATTAAGGCTAATACAGGGACTACGTAATGAGCCGCTTCTTCAGTTCCAGCTACAGAAATACTAAAAGCAAGAAGGAGAGGATAACCCGGAGGGAATCCAAGAAACATTCGTGAATCGTCGTCGCGGCGTATCTGAAACGCCGACATCGAAAAGTATGGACCAGCGATCAGGTTGTTAGGGTCCTCATAGGTCGGTCCATGACCCGCTGCCAGTCGCTCCCCGGCATAAAGGTAGCCAATAGAATCTTCTATATTTGGCGTAGTCAAGGTATAGGTTAAGAAGATAACCCCAAGAAATAAAATGAGTCCGATTAGGAGGATTAATGGCCTGAGGTGTTGTCCTCGTGTAAAGAACTGACGACTTCTCATCTTCTCCAGGCCGTTGGCCATCCCTTTGTTATCACCTGGTGCGGGTAGTTTAATGAACCAAACCGCTATTCGGCAACCTCTGTAAGTTTATCTTCGACTCCAATGACGGTATCGCCATCCACCCATTCCCAAGTTGCGGGCATATCTATCACCCCAGATTGGTTAGACGATTCGGGATCTATTACTCGAAATGAGTAAGCCTGTTCGTGAAAGTCATAGGCTCTTGGCAACCGGCCATCATGGACTGCCACGGAAATCCGGTAAGTTGAAGCCAACAATGGCAGCGATTGAATGCGATAGCGAACAATTCCGGGTCCCTTAACTGTCTCGATGGCATATCCTGCCAGCCTGTTGTTTGGTCCGTTTACCTGGACACCATCCTGTCGAAAGATGGCAATTCCAAATTCCGGCTCGCTGATTTCCTTCCGCGCATGATATGAAATTTCCAGGCAAATATTATCACCGGTTTTGAACACATCGCACTCTTGACCGGCAGAGTCGAGTATCCGGACCTGCGTGATCTCAATATCCCGCGTCCCCCAGCGGCGAAAGTCACCACTGACTCCTATGTGTTGGTGGGGTAGTTCAGAGTTGTGTAAATGCTCCAGGTATTGGGCGCTGACCCGATCTACAGAACCTGAGGCGTTTACTTCCCCCTTTTCCAGCCACAGGAGATGTGAAGACAGCCTTCTAATGATATCAAGATTGTGGCTGACGATTATGATGGTTGTTCCAATGCGTTTTAATTCGAAGATACGTTCGATGCACTTGTCCTGGAAGGTCTGGTCACCAACTGCTAGAACTTCGTCAACGATCAAGATTCTTGGATCAACATGGACGGCTACACTGAATCCAAGCCGCATGTACATTCCTGATGAATAGTGCTTAACCGGCATATCTATGAACTGCTCGAGCTCGGAGAATTCAACTATGTCCTCGTAGCAGCCCTCGATTTCCTCTTTACTCATGCCCAGGATCGAACCGTTAAGAAAGATGTTTTCTCGGCCGGTCAAATCTTGATGGAAACCGGCTCCCAATTCAAGCAACGCACTTAAGCGACCATTGACCTGGATCTGGCCCTCGGATGGTCGGATAATGCCTGTCGTCATCTTGAGAACGGTACTTTTGCCACTTCCGTTTCTTCCGATGATGCCCAGACACTCGCCTGGTAGAACTTGAAAAGATACATTTCGAACCGCCCAGAGTTCCTCTTTCTTATTACGCCGGTCTTTCGAAAAGGTGGAAATTAGCGTATCTAGCAGAGTTCTTTGCTGCTCGACCGTATAATTGAAGCACTTACTGACCGCATCAAACAGGATTAGCGGTTGCTGCTCCGCTATCGACTTATCGCCGGACGGCTCTTGCTTTAGTTCTAATGCTTCCATTTGTTGTCATCGCCCTCTCCAGGAGAAGCCCTGAGAGGACTAAGGGTTATGGATCAGAGGGGTAAAATTCTGGTAAGGATTCACAAGAACGAATCCACTCGCAAAATTATCGCCTTCATTTGACTCGGCAATCCATCCGCCGCTGTCAATTTTAACCCAGTATTGGTGCAAACCAGTCGTCAACCCTTCCCATGTGACCTCTGTGTAGATTTCTCTCCGAGCGCAACCAGTCATTCCAGGATGTGATGAACCTGGTGGTTCAACGATTGCTGTATTGATAGGTTGGGAGAGCGCCTCATCTTCATAAAATGTCACATCGAAGGGGAAAACAGGAGCAGTGGAGCCGTTATTCCGAACCGAAATGGAAAGAGGCGCATCTGCTTCGCCGTCCGGTAGGTCGGTAAATAAAACCGGCATTCTGATGGCATCGGCGAACAGGTTAATTGTAGTTGCCTGGTTTCCAACGAATGTTTGATACGCTTGGCCTACTTCGGAAAGTTGAAACGGTTCTCCGTCGATCAGATTACTGACGAAGCCGACGCCATGTCCATGATTGACACTAAACCATAACCATTGCTGAACAAGACGATTTTCATCCAGAGGATATCCCAGATCCGGATCTGAACTCATCTCCAGAAAGTTGAACGCGCTATTGAGGAAGTTTACTACTCGCTCATCTGTAAAACAATTGCCATATTCATCCTGCAGGAAACACGTGCCACCGGGATCGGAGATATTTGGATAAAGTATGGAGAACTCGGACAGGATAAGCGGCTTATTCTGCTGATCGTGGTCACGCATCCAGGTTCTCATGGCATTAACTTGACCGGTAAAAACGCTCATGTCATCGTGTTCTGCAAAACAATAGACATCTTCGAGACCACAGGTGTCTTTTGGTTCCAGCGGACCGTTCCCATCAGGGTCGTAACTCTCCTTTTTTCCGAGCGTCGGATCCGTGCCCAATGCGACGCTGGCGATTGAATTCGGCTGGTAGAACTGGTTAACTTCGGGCAGGATGTAAAGGTGCATATTCCATACATCAACCGGCATCGGCGTGCCAAAGAGTTCCAGGTAAGTATCCCACATTATGTCAAGGTATTGGATTCTTCCTGGCGTAACCTGTACTAAAGCCGAGTTGGCCACCTGTGCCGTAGCGTCGCGACTCTTGATGTAGTGATAAACGTCGTGATATGCTCGGGCATAGATATCGGGAAAAGTGTCACCCTGGTTGACCTCGATTTGACCTGGGATCTGGTCCGCGGTCTATTTCGTTGCCGGCAATCCAGATAGATCCTGGCCTGGCGTCAACTAGTGCACCCAATTCGTTGTCGGATAGGGCTGGATCAATCGAATAGGTTGGTAGATAAACCCCCTCGGCGGTTTTGTCTTGTTTTACCGTTATCACGAACGCGAACTCAGCATTGTTTGAGGCTGAAACATACGACGTATTGAAGCTTAAGTACCAACCAGCGCCAAAATCATCCACCCAGTCAACCTGATGCGAGCCCAGCGCCGCGACCCCATAGCGGCAATTCGACACGCTACTTTCTGTCACTATTCCGGCTTCGACGGGTTAAGACGTCGGGTCGATCTCCCCCTTGGACGCTAATTTGTATTATTGCCAACAGCGATGCTTCCAGGAGAAATATCACCAGGAAAGAACGCCGGTATGATCTTGAGATCCATTGCATAATCTGAAGGTTAAAATCCTTGTTAGTTCTCTCTATTTATATCTTCTTTACTTGGCTTATTTATTCTATCAGAAAGGGTATCGCATCCAAGCGGCTGCAGACGAGTTAGGTTTAAGGACTCATACAGAAGGCTCGTGCTTGATAGCTTTAGCCTCAGGCATCTGGTTCTAGGTCAGAATCGTGTCGAAAAGCCCCCATTACAGATGAAATGCCCCGGCCGACGACGACCGGGGCAAACCCCTCCCGGGGAAACCTGCGAGGTATTCCGGCCGCAGCAGGTCGAACCCGCACAGGCAAACTAAGGACGGCTACCCCGGTTCTGCCGTCCACATCTCATCATTTGTTAAGACGGCAACGTGATTCCCTTCCGAACCAACTGAGCCTTCTTTCCACCCTCTTCAGCCGGTAGATATTACCGCCTGGCTCGTAGTCATGCAAGATCATTTTACGATTGACATGTACGAGATCGGGATCTATTTGATAGTTACCCTGGCTACCTCTGTAACTATCGTCATCTTAATGGATAAATCACGTTCGATAATTACCTTCTCCGGCGGATCTCTTGATCGTCTTGGCAAGTAGAAAGGTCTTCAGAATAATCAACCTTTTCGATGCCTCATTTGAATTTTATGCTGGTCTTGTCTTTAGAAGGCATCAAACCGTGATAGGATACGTATCACAGGCGCTTAAAATCCGATATACTTCCGGTCGCGCACAGAAATTACTGGCGTTCACCGTTGGTTATTCCGCCATTCATTGTTCTGGTCAGAGCGCGGTTGAGCTTCCCAGCATCGGAGGGCTTCAAAGTTGATACTCGGAAAAAGGACCGGTAAAGAATCAATCGTACGATCAGGTTCTATCTTTGTTAGCTGATTATGGACGATAAGTCATTATTGACGCTCGAATTCAATAAAATTCTTGAGCGCCTGGCGAGTTATACAAGCTTCAGCGCTGGTCAGATCTTGGCCCTTAATCTGGAACCAACGATAGATGAGGATGAAGCTCGACTATGGCAGGCCGAGACGCAAGAGGCGTATATCTTGTTGGACAAGAGACCGGATGTACTAATCGGTGGAGCTCGGGACATTCGCCGTGCGGCTGACAATGCTCAACGAGGTTTCATTCTAACGCCTGACGATCTGCTGGAGATCAACGCGACCGTTGTTGCCGCGCGCGACTTACGCCGAAAATTAACGAAAGCATATGAGGATTACCCTCATCTGGCTGATATTGGCGAGCTCATTGAAGAATGTCCCGGTCTGGTCTCGGCCATTAACCGGACTTTAGACGCACGAGGCGAAGTTCTGGACAGCGCTAGCTCAAATCTGTCAACTATCCGTCGAAATATAAGGATTGTCCACGGTAGAATCCAGGAGAAACTTCGGGCAATGCTGAGCAGCAGTCTAAGCCAGTATTTGCAGGAACCGACCGTGACGACCAGGGGCGGAAGGTATGTAATACCCCTTATGGCGAACCATAAGGGGCGAATCAAAGGTATCGTCCACGATCAGAGCAATAGTGGAGCGACCTTGTGGATCGAACCGATCAATACTGTAGAGCTTAATAACGAATATCGCGGTCTTGAGATCGCGGAAGAAGAAGAGATTCAACGGATCCTGTCCGAATTATCAGCCCTGGTCGCCCAACATTCGGAGAGCTTGAAACGAGTGGTTGACCGGCTTGCCGAGTTAGATCTCATATTTGCTCGAGCAACCTATGCATCGAAGATAGAGGCTATTAAACCCGTGTTTGTGCCCTGGCGCGCGAATATGTCTCAGCAACCGGGTCCCAAGCGCTCAAATGGCGAGGACAGCTCGAAAACTGGGAACAATCGCCATCCCGGATCGACCATTTGGATTCGCGGCGCACGCCATCCGTTAATTGATCCTGAAGCGGTTGTTCCAACTGACCTTCTGGTCGGCGAGGAGACCTTTATTGTCCTGATTACCGGACCAAACACTGGCGGAAAAACTGTTAGCCTCAAGACAACAGGTCTTATGATCCTGATGGCTCAATCCGGCCTTCATCTGCCAGCCATTGAAGCAAGATTAACCATTTTCGAGGACGTCTATTCCGACATCGGTGACGAACAATCGATAGAACAGAACCTTTCAACGTTTTCCGGACATCTGACGAACATCGTAAGGATACTGGCACGAGCTGATGATAGGTCATTAGTGTTATTAGATGAATTAGGTTCTGGCACAGATCCCGCAGAAGGTGCGGCCTTAGCGCAAGCAATCGTAAGTTACCTGAGGGATTTGGGAGTTACCACGTTTGTCGCTACTCACTTTCCCGAGTTAAAGGTTTATGCCAGCAATGCGACCGGTGCGGTTAATGCCTCTCTGCTATTCGATGTCGAGACGTTGATGCCCACCTATGAGATGAGTATTGGAATGCCCGGTCGTTCAAATGCCTTCGCCATCGCCCGACGCTTAGGGCTAGATGAAACCGTCCTAGATGACGCGCTGACCATCATCGGCTCGAGCAGTAATCGAGCCGAGAGTTTACTTGATTCCCTATATGAGATACGGGAGAAAATTACCTCCGAGGAAGCGCAAACACGCCTGGCATTAAAACAGACTGAAGAAGACCGTGACGCTCTGCAGGAACGGCTGAAGGACATACAGTCAGAACGCAAGAAGATTCTCGAAGAAGCGCACTCCCAGGCTGAGAAGGAGTTAGAGGCGGTGCGGAAAGAAATCCGGAGAGTGAGAAAACAGCTGCGCGATGCCGAATCCTTGAACAAGCTCAAGAAACTCCAAAAACATACAGAGGTATTGGAGAAAGAGAGTCTTCGGGAGTTGGCAGTAGAAATTGACCAGCTCGATCCGGTAGACAAGCCATCAAAAAAGAGACGGAGAATAAAGGGATTGAGAGCCGGCGATAATGTAAAAGTAACGACACTTGGAGCGAAAGGACAAATAACCAGCCTCGATAAGAAGGAAGCCGAGGTCGTGGTTGGCAGATTACATATGCGCGTGCGGCTTGCTGAACTTGAATTCCTGGACCGCCCGGAAGAAGAATCAACCGATCCAAGGGCAACGAAAACTCCAGATTTGAGACCCATGGCAATTTCTCCGGGAATTGAGCTTGATCTTAGGGGATTGAGGGTCGACGAAGGAATGAGTGCCATGGATCAATACCTTGATGCTGCCTTCCTGGCGAATCTCCCGTGGGTGCGGATCATCCATGGCAAGGGAACGGGCCGCATGCGAACCGCAGTGCGTCAAGCACTGGGCCAAAATTCTCATGTGGCGGCCTGGGAAGAGGGAAAAGATGGCGAGGGTGGAGCTGGGGTGACTGTCGCAAAACTGAGGATAGATTAATCGACCATGCGGATAGAAGCGATCGTATTTGATCTCGGAGGTACATTACTGGAGTATGCTGGCGAATATACCAGCTGGCCCGAGCTTGAGGCGCCCGGCTTTGGCGCGGTCCACAAGTATCTCAATGGTCTAAATCATCCGTTTCCAAACCTGGCTGATTTTCGGTCCATAGGCTTTGACTTGCTGCCCGTCCGCGGGCATCAAGCTACCTCTGGCAAGCAGAATCGTACCGTTAAGAGCCTTCTCATAGATGTTTTAGCGTCCTTTGAGATCGAAATATCAGAGGATGAAGTGCTGGATGAGGCAGCGACGAGATACCAGGCAGCAGTGTGCGCCGGCGTTCGGCCTATGCCTTATTGCCACGAAACTGTTAGAACTCTCAAAGAGAGCGGTCTAAAGCTTGGCTTGGTTTCAAACACGATGTTTAGTGGCAGCATGCATGTCGCCGACATGCGAAAGTTCGACTTGGATGGGTTCTTCGACAGCATGGTGTTCTCCGCCGATCTGAACAAATGGAAACCTAATCCTGCACCATTTCACCACGTGCTATCAAGGCTTGATGTGGAACCATCCTCGGCCGTTTTTGTCGGAGATGATCCAGCGGCAGACGTCACCGGCGCAAAACGCGCGGGCTTATTTACAATTCATTATCCATCTAGCCAAAGGTTTTCTTCTCCCGATGGTCTCAATCCAGACGCGACCATACGCAATCTGCTTGAACTACAGGCTATAATCAATCAGTTGAACGAGACCTCGGGGCATGATACACTAAACTCCGCATGAGCGACGAAATATCCAAGCAGCAGGCAATGATTTTAGTCGAGCGTGCGCGCCGGCTTCAGATGCGTGGTGAGTTTGCTGACGCTATACTCCTATATCGCCGATCCCTGGCTCTTCAACCTACGTCCGAGGCTTTTACATTCCTTGGTTGGACATACAGTATGATGAATCGTTATCAAGAAGCGATCGACTCGTGCAAAATGGCGATCGAGGTCGACTCATCTTTTGGCAACCCATATAACGATATCGGCGCCTATTTGATCGAACTTCACCGCTGGGAGGAGGCTATCCCCTGGCTTGAAAAGGCACTTGAAGCTCCCCGGTATAAAACCAGGCATTTTCCTCATATGAATCTCGGGCGCGTTTATGAGCAAATGGGCCGCTACAGAACCGCGCTTGATTGTTACGACCAGGCCCTAAACATCGATCCGTACGATCGATCATCCTCCTGGGCAATGTATCGACTTATTGGACGCTTAAACTAAGCCAACAGGCCACAGTCGACAGGTCTCAGATCCACTCCGCCTTATCTTTCACAGGTGGTGGGACGCTACCTTAGAAGAATCCTTTACAGGTAGACTAGCCGGCCGTTTCCAGATTCGGTAATAGCATGTCGAGTATCGACGATCAGACTCGCACTATCCCCGATGTGACGCCAGTCGTATTGCTCGTGGTGGGTAAGTATCAGAACGCAATCGGCACCTTCAAGCGCTTCGTCGTTTAGGGCTATCGAGCTCATGACCAGACCTTCATAGTTAAGTTCCGATACGAGAGGATCGTTATAGAGAACGTCGGCGCCTTTTTCTCGCAACAGATGGATCACATCTATTGCTGGACTCTCCCGGATATCGTTAACGTTTGGTTTGTAGGCCACCCCCAGGACAAGTATCTGGCTCCCCTTCATGGCCTTTCGTTCGTCATTTAGTGCGTCGACTACCTTGGAGACCACAAAATGCGGCATCTGGCTATCGACCTCGGCCGCGAGCTCTATAAATCTTGCCTTGTAGTTCAGGGTACGCAATTTCCAGCTTAGATAGATGGGATCGATAGGGATGCAATGACCTCCCATGCCTGGACCGGGGTAAAAAGGCATGAATCCATAGGGCTTCGTCGCCGCTGCCTCGACCACCTCCCAGACGTCCAGATCCAGCTTATCGCACATCAGCGCCACTTCGTTAACAAGACTGATATTTACGGCGCGGAAAGTGTTTTCCAAGAGCTTTACCATTTCAGCAGTCTTGGTGCTGGAAACGGAAACAACCTTCTCGACGATAGAACAGTACAGAGCCGCGGCTACTTCCAAACACGCGGGAGTCGCGCCGCCGATGACTTTTGGCGTCGTGTAAATCGTGTAATCCCGCCGTCCTGGATCTATACGTTCTGGAGAAAAGGCCAGGAAGACATCCGTGCCGATTTCATCCCCATTGCTTACTAAACGAGGCAGGATAATTTCTTCTGTGGTTCCTGGGTAAGTCGTACTCTCCAAGATGATCAGCTTGCCGCGACCACCGATCCGGGCGATCTCGTCTGCGGCTTGGATAATATACGAGATATCGGGATCTCCGGTTTTTCGTAGAGGGGTTGGCACGCATATGGAGATAGCACTGACCTCTGACAAATCCTCGTAATCACTGCTGGCAACAAGCAAACCCTTCGATACCGCCTTGGATAATTGGTCGCTTGGAATATCCTCGACATAGCTTCTGCCGTTGTTAATGTCATCAACCTTCTGTTCGTCAATATCGATGCCGATGACCCGAAAACCGGCATTAGCGAAAGCCAGGGCAAGGGGCAGCCCAACGTACCCTAAGCCAATAACGCCAATAGAAGAGGAGCGACCGGAGATATCGGACAGTAATCTCTGCTTTGTACTTGGTGCCACCATGTAATTGTTTCCTTGCCTGGAATTATCTCTGAAGAAATCGGGAGGTTACTGGTTCCTTACATTTTGTCAACAAGAAATCTAATTTCCGTATTCCGGATATCAAATTTCAAACTGCAGCCCATCGGGAAACCTGAGACTTTCTATTGTTCTAGCGGCGACGCCGGGTTTTAGAAATATTCCAAGGTTCTAAGACCAACTTCTTTGGCTGATCGTTCAGATAAGCCAACAACACCTGCACCCGATCCTTTCCCGATATGTGAGCATCGAATATGGCATCGTACCCTTCGAAGAGGCCGTTAACAATGCGAACATGGTCCCCCTTTATGAAATCCGACTCGCCCGGGATTCCCGATGTTTCATATTTTTTCAGTCGTTCATTTAACTCCGTTACCAGGTATTCGGGAACGCTGGTTGGTTCGGCTCCGAATTTTACCAGACCGTACGTTCCTTCTGTCCAGCGCAGGGTATCTGCGCCCGTTATTTTCAAATCCACATTGACAAACATGTATCCTGGGAAGAATGGGCGCTCTTTCCGGGAACGGGGATTGACTGGTTTTACCTTAAGATTCGGGTAATAGGCCTTGATATCGTTTGAACCCAGAAGCCCATAGACCGCAGGCTCTTTATGCGGTTTAACGTGCAGGACGTACCATTGAAACGACATGTTACCGAGTCTAGCCGGAAACTCTGGCCTAGCAACCCCCACGCATATCTGAGACCTTAGAAAAGCTGAGCCATGCGCTGCGCCACATCGGACATAAGTTGCGGATAAGAAGCCAGCAATAAGGCGATTAACAAAACCACAGCTCCAGCCCAGCGCATGGCTTTTGACGTCGCCCTATAGGGTATTCCGTCTCCAGACTCCGATCGAAGTGCCTTCGTGCTTAAGCGCAAAAGAGCAATTACGCCAGCGGTGATAGATAGGACCATAACCACAGCAAGCCAGAACGACTCGGATGAAGCCAGATCAACCGTCAACAAGTGCCCTCGGAATCCTGGTGTAAAAGGCATGCCAATCAGCGACATGCCTCCATAGACGAACAGAGCCAGGCCAACTGGCGCTTTCCGGGCTAAACGGGTTGTCATCGAGGCTAGGTCGAGACCACCGCCTTCAGGCTTCAGCTGAAACCTGAGGTAGCCGAAGCCCATGCCAGCGACGATGAGACCAATCACCCGGGCGACCATTAGCGACATAATCAGACTGGGTCCAGATCGATCCATAAAGGAAAATGCGATGACGACCACACCGATGTCAATTAGAAGGAGATAACCCAACAATCGGCTAAAAGTGCGAGCTGCCAGGCTAAACAACCCTGCTAGAATTAATGTAATCGCCCCACTGAACCGAATAACTCGCCAAAACTGCGAACTTTCCTGTGCAGATGGTGCTGCGATCAGGAGAATCACGCAGAAAGCGACCATCATCAGCTGAGCTACGCCTAATATGACGGCCGGCACAAAGGGCTGAGATTCGGTTATCAGCGGCGCAACCCAGATCTGAAACGGAAATCCTGCAAGCAAGATCACAAAAGCGACAAGATAAAGCATGGCCACCGTCCCCATTAAGGGTGTTTGATCGGTCTCGATGATCCAGCCAGCAATAAGCAGGAGCGGCACGGCGATGGCGATCATCGAAAGATAACGAAAGGCAGCCAGGGTAGATCCGGCCCGATTGCCTTGGATAATGATGGCGAATATCCCGGCAGATACGAGCAACAGAACAGCGCCAAAAACCAGCGGACGCACCATTAGCGCTCCTGCCAATGGAGATAATACAGCCAGGGACAAAGGAACAAATATACTCCCTTGAGGTAATATAAGCGTCAGCAAAAATACAACCAACACCACCCAGTAGACGAACAGGAGGATGCTCCGGACAGCGGCGGTCATCGCCAGCTCGCGTCCCAGCAATAGCCACGAATTTCCGGAGATTATCCCACCGACCTGGGATTGAGCCGCAGCATCCGGGTTTACCTGTGTCAGCGTCAAGGCGAGAATTAGAAGAGTGAATGCGCCCACCAATCCTGCAACTCTCGGCCAACGTCGCAGAAAAAAGACGATGCTGGCTGAGATCAATGGTAGAATAAGGACCAGTGCTGGACTAGACATACTCTCCGATACTTTTCGCCTGCATGCCGATATCTTTAATCAACTGGTAGTTGAAGCTTTCGATCCCCGGATTGTCTCCTGAACAGAATGTGCTTAACTTGGACATATTTCTTTACGCCTTACCGTCGCCACAGTTCATTCTGTTAATCCAGGAGTGCGGGATAGGCATGGCGAGCCTGCGTTAGATAAGATACCACCAGGGCTACCATCAGGTTGGCGACGGCAAGAAACGCCAGCATCAGAACTGATTGTTCGAGGCCACTGTAGAAGAGCTCGAAACCTGTTAGAAAGGTCAATAAACCCATTCCAGCCTTTAGCGGCTCACTTGTGAAGCTAAGATTAACTAGTCCAAGGCCTACCAAGGCGAATACCGCAAGATCGAAGTGGTCTGGCACGATAGGCAGCTGGTAAACCGCTCTCTGGGAGAGAGTCCAGACAAAGAGAATGATGGTAAGAGCAAAGAAAATGCGAAAAGGCGTATCAGTTGGCAGCATATAGGGTCCCAAACGCAACAGTCGCTCTTCGCCTAATTGAATCGCCTCGTCTTCGGTGACATCCATTGGGAGTCGGCCCCAATTTACCTGACGTGCCGTGAAATAGAGGATCAGACAGATAAATAACCCAACAATAACCTTAATAAATGCTAACTGGGGATCCAATACATCAGAAAACAGAAATCCTGCAATCAGATACTGGATGGTCAATGCGAGCACAGACAAGCGCCAATCCCGTACGATAAATATTACCGCAGCAGTCACCAAGACGATATAAGTGGCGATCGATCCACGGAGAAATTCAAAGAAGTCAAGGAATTCCAGGATGTTCGGAAAATCAATCATGTTTGTTCATAAACCACGTGGTTTGCTGATTACACTAACCGGGCCAACCAAAAGATGACAACCAGCAGCAATACCCACAGCATGCCACCTTCCCCCTCGAGAATCGCGGCCGCGTCGCGAACAACCGTGCCGGCTGCTGTCAGGAAAGAGCCGAGTACTTGCTTTGACGTATCTACGGGAAGATGGAAATTAAAAGCGCCCTTAATCGCCCCCCGTACTTCAGGAGCTCTAATGGTGTACCAGGCAATCGAGACAGCTCCTAGCGTGCTTAACAAGAGCAAGATCCAGCCAGCCACCTGATTAATCTCCCCAATAACAGCTGGAGTCATTATCAAACCCAAGGCAAGCAGCGATAGAGCAAGCACGAATCTCGTTAATCCAAGGGTCGACATGCGAATCCTTCGTGCATCGCCTCCCAGTGTCCAAAAATGAAAGAAAACGGCGGCGATGATTGGCGTCAGGGTCAGGGCGGTAACAACCGCCAGGTTCAATCGATTGCTGTCTGCGAGGCTTCCGTACAGGCCAGTTATTCCCAAAAATCCAGCCGTCAGCGGAAATCCTGCTATCGATGCCACACCTACGAATACGGGTATTTTATAGGCTGGTAGCAAGCGACCAGGCCAGGTTACGGCGAGCAAAATGCCTCCAACAGCCAGAACAAGGACCTGGATAAATGCATATACAGTAGCTTCGCTTGCCCATGCCGCTGCGAGTAGGATCAGGCCTGCCAGGGCAAGCACAAGCGATGCACCGATCGATTTCGGATCGTCGAGGTGGGACCATGAATAGCCAACACTATAGAGAAGACCGAGTAAACCAAAGGCAGTCAGGATAAAGAGTATGACACTTCCCTCTCCACCATTGTCGGCCCCTAGTCTGGCTAACAACTGAGCCCCAGCGATCGAGGGAACAATATAGATCAACGCGTGCAAACCACCTGCAAGTCCGTCCCCCGATGGCCGCCACCAATGAAAAGGGAAAGCGCCAAGTTGGACTATTGCGGCCATCGTCGCCCAGGCTCGAGTTTGCGACGACCAGCTACCCGGATGTGAGGCCAGGTCTGTTATATTTGGCTGGGAAGCCAGGGCTAATCCTAGAAATAAGAGGCTAATCAGCAGCAATCCCATTCTTACGATTGCTCCCGATGGATCGTCCTTATCTTTCCATGACGACCACAGTAAGATGGCCCATGATCCAGCTAACAACGTCCAACCAGTTAACAGCGCTGGCAATGATAATGACCAGAGCGAGAAGAGTGCGGTGGCTGTCATCAGAAGCGTAAGCCCTGGAGCGAGGCGGCTCCTCATTGAACGCCTGGTGTCAAGCATTGCCGTTCGATTGATGGAGATCATGACTAATAAAGACGCAGTAACCAGAAGGAGTAAATAGAAACTGGTTCTCCAGATAAAATCGTCGACGTACAGCTCAAGTAGGGATAATCCGGCGGAAAGATTGTTATTCCCAAGGGAAGCATCGAAAGGCACGCTTCGTTCGGCGAACAGCCAGAGTACCAGGGAAAGAACAGCCGCGATTGCGGCGCCATCGGCCGCATATCTCGGTCGAAATCGAGCTAAGAGGAAAGAAACGATCGTGCCGCCAAGAAGAAGGACGAGGAGTAATAAGAGGAATGTGGACATGGTTAAACCAATGACGACGCTGCATTTTAACCACACAGGTCGTAGAAGGCAAAGCGCAAGACCGGCTCTAACGTTATTCAATACTTCCTAAACGAAAAAGATCTATCCCGCGTGGACCAGATATCGATGGATATAGGACCAATCGACGCCAGACAAATTAGTATCGCAGGGTATAATTCAGGCGAAGATAGTCGGTCATACTTTCTAATGTTAAGGAAATTGCCACGCCTGCGAGTCCAGGTAATTCTCATTCTCTTCGTTTTCCTATTAGCTTGCCGCGAAAAGCCAATCGTCCCGACACTTGCGGCAACAGCTGCCAGACCCACTAGCAGGCCACCAACGCGAACGCCAAGCCCAGTACCCTCGGCTACGAAGATCAGACCGACGGAGACGGCTACCCGTACCCCTTCACCCACGGCAACCTCTGTGATCCCAAGTGTCGAACAAACGCCATTAGTTGCCAGTGGCGTCAATATCACGACGCCAAAAGAGTTTGACGAACTGTTTCAGGGAAACGATGCACCGATCGGAGGCTTGGTGCAACTCGGACAGAGTGAAACATTATCCGTATTGCTTGCCAGCTCGAGAGGTGAGGAATTGTCCAGGGCAAATGTCGTTGTGCATCAATTCGGCAATTGGGAGGGAAGCCTACCTATCCCGATCTCTGTATCCGGTTCTGCGGATGTCGTCGCCCAGATTGTCGATGGTGACGGAAACGTAAGGGCGGTGGATACGCAGAAGGTTATTGTCATCGTAAATCCGGAATTAACAGATCGCTACCTCACCTTGTACCGGCCGAATGTCGGCGACACGGTTGTCGCTGGATATAACATGTTCTTCGACGGACACGCACAATCGGCCGTAAACAACGTGGTCACCATCTCTTTATGGGAGGATGAGTGCCAGGTTCGGGTTGCCCGGCAGAGTTTTGTCTTGAAGGGTAGCGGCTACTGGCAGGGCTTTTTGATCATCCCCAGGAACGTGAGTGGTTCAGCCTGCGCTACGGCTCATTTTGGCGAACCGGGAACCGAACTCTGGCGAGAGGCTCAGATAGCGCTCACCGTTCTTCCGCCAGGCGACAGCGAGGCCCGGGGCGTCACGATTGGAAATCCCCCGCCGGAAAGCGAAGTCGCCCCTGGCTCTACGCTTCTCATTTACGGAACTTCTTACAATAACCCGGACGGCGATGTACTGGTCAGCATATGGACCGAGGATGCTCGTATCTTAACTGAAGGAGTCACCACAGCAGATAGTTTCGGATACTGGGAGATATCTCTATTTATTCCCGCCGAAACATCGGGGGTTGCCGAAGTAAGCGCTTCGTTTGGCGATTCAGGAGATGATACCTATGTGGAGCACCGCATCCTGATTCATATTGGCTCGCGAGAATGATGCTTCTGCCCAGACATGGGAGGAATCTTCCTTATTTGACCTCGCGATGACCATAATGAGCATCAAGATGGTGTAGACCGCTTATCAAGTGATATGAGCAATAAACAATTGCCGGCAAGGGCATTTACCAGGGAGGCCATCGCCAGGGGAAGCCGCGTGTCGATTGGTGGGAGCGGTATTTTCTAATGGTAAGCTTTTATAGCAGCAAGCAACCCAGGCAAACTCTCCAGGGCAGCTTTTTTCCCAAGCAGGATAAGTTTTTGATTAGCTCTAAAGCTGATAAAGGAAATCCCTGCTGTCCTCGGAGAAATCAGATAGTCAGCCAATCCAACACCACCACCAGCATGGCGAATAAGTGTCTCAATGGCCACTAATCCCCCCGAGATTAGGCCAGGGCCACGCCGGTAATCTGGCTCAAAAATATCCGACCCAATTACGAAGTCGGCTCCGAGCTCTCGTGCAGCGGACACCGGCAAATTATCAACTATGCCCCCATCCATCAGGAATCGGCCGTTAATCTCCACTGGAACGGCTATGCCCGGTAAGGAGCAGCTGGCCCGGACCGCTCTGGCGACCCGCCCTTCCTGCAAGACAACGCGCTCCCCTGTTAAAGTGTCTGCAGCGATCGCAGCGAACGGGATGGTTAATTCAGAAAAATACAGGTCCCCAATAACCATCACCAGCCAGCGTTCTAAACGGTCGAATGTAATTAATCCACGCCGGGACAATACCCGGCTCGCAAGGCGATTCCAGCGGAGGTGCGACGCGGCATTGATCATCTGGTCGATTGGCATACCTGCGCAGAAAACAGCGCCCACGACCGATCCGGCGCTGCAGCCGGCGACACAGTGGATTTGTATCCCCGCATCCATTAGGACCGAAAGGATGCCAACATGAGCCATCCCTCGGGTCGCGCCCCCTCCCAGTGCCAGGCCAATCTTCATCTTGTCTTATCCAGCCAGATCAATTGGCGCGTTAGGCAGGCCACTCAGTTTCCACATGTGTACAGGCATTTACGAGCTCCACGGCGGCCTTTGGGGCTTTAAGTACCTTCATCATGTTGCCCTTCATCTTCAACTGCCTCGACACTAGACCTCGAATCGGATCCAGTTTCCCTTCAAGAACTTTCCGCCACACGGGAAGAGGTGCGGTAATCACGAACTCAGATGCATCGGAAGAGCCTTCGACAATCTCATAAGCCTTTCTACATTCACCATGCCACAGGTCCATATATAATTGGACCGCCCTTTGCATGCCAGGAACGGCTGTTACTACAAAAACGATATCCCCCTCCCAGCTCTTGGCTGCTGCCTGATAATCCGCGCTGTTGTTCACCTCAACCATGGCAGCCTTGATCCATTCGTCGGTCGGAAATTGAATAGCCATTATCATACCTCCAGAAGGGTCACCTCAATAGGCGCTACTTCAACAACCCTTGTTCCCTAAGTATACCTGGGTAAAGAAGTTGACATTCCTGAAAAAGATCGGCAAGCGAAACGACCTTCCATACAGATCCTCGAACGCGCAACAAATTAGCAGAAAGAGCCTTGGACAAACCCAACTCCCCAAGCATTATTTGGTGTATGGTGTCGGTTTGCGTCTCAACGGCGATTTCAGGGCGAATCCTATCCTCGCCAAATCGAACGGTCGGCGGATGCCGGCGACCGTTTATAACGAATATGGCTGCAGGATCGGTGCACCGGAACCGAACCAACAGCCTGGCCTTCTCCACCGGTTCGGCGGCAGCAGGATTCACAGACAGCAACCGATCGAACAATGCCTGAGCGCAGGTGATAAATTGTTCACTGCTGCCATAGAATGCCACCTTAATCTGTCTCGGCCTGCACTTGAGTAAGACGGCTATTAATCATTTTCTGGACCGTATCCCTGACCTGGTCGGCTAACCGGGATACGAGAGCAAGATCGCTCGATTCATCCGGTCCAAAATCGTCTAGCGAGATCGGATCGCCAAAGTCAACATACATTTTGACTGGCAATGGCAAAGGACTGGTCATTCGCCAGCTAGGAAAGGGAAGCAGCCCAGATAAACGTACTGACTCGTGCGCCTTCTGCCTTATCGCCTGACTATGACGAGCAATGGGGAAGTCTGCTATGGATAATAGTGAAACTGGTACAATCGGCGATTTTGTCTTCAGTGCCATCTTCACAAAACCGCTGTCTCGAAAACGAGCGACTTTATAACGTTCTTGCCGGGTTTGGTTCGCTAAAGTGAACTCTTCCGGAAACACCCCGACCAGCTCTTCTTGCTCTAGCAATCTGACGCCATTATCGACCAGGTCAACTGCCTGTCCCAATTTCACGGCGATCGAAGAAACGAACGGGAGTGTAGGCACATTGTCCGAATAAAGGTTACGGACCAGCCTTTGTGCGGGGTGCTCGTTCAATAGGCTGGACATGACAATAGTCGCATCCCATGGTGGTTGATCGGAATGGTTGCATACCAGTACAGTCCGCTCATAGTCAGGGACGCTTCCCATTCCACTGGTCTCAACCCGCCAAAAATAATTGTAGAGAAGATCTAAAAAGGGTCGCACCGATTCCACAAATTCCCAATCCAAGCCCCACTCATCAGTCTCGTACTCACCTTTCATCCGGCGTCTTAAAAGATCACTTTGGTATTCCAGAGTGTGGCTAGCCATATACCACATGCCTTTCCAGGTCTCTGGATCTAGCAAGTCCGGGCCAATTGAATCGCGAAGCCGGTTCCAGAAGGTGGGGCTTGATTCTGTTGGTGGCCTGTCGGCTTGCCTCTCCAACGCAGGCGGCTCTTGATTTTTGAGCGGTGGCGGGGAATATTCAGGCATGACTTCTCGAACACGGACCATGAGTTCGTCGAGTTCCTCGATCAGTTGCCTGCGTGACTCTTGGTCAATATGGAGATCATCAGGGGCAGTGGGATTATTCGAAATTGCGCTACTATTTGATACATCGTAATCCAGGTGAAGATGACAATAGATGGTCTCTGTTCTCGCCAAGTTCTTACATCTGTCACCTTTTGCTGTGCGAGCATTGCATCGCGTTTTAGAAACGTTTCCCACCATTTAGCTACCTCGACTTATTGTATTCACAAGCAAATGGATATATTCAAGTAAGAGCTGACATACCTTGTTCGAGGATGCCAACAACTTCCTGAATATCTCCGGCCTGATTTTGGCATTCAGACACTACTCGATTCCTCTTCTCGGAGCCAGTTCGACCAGCCGGATAATATCTTTCTAGTTTTTTTGATTACGGTTCTGCAAATTCATGAAGTGTTTCTTCTGATGTATACGCCGGTTCAAATTTCATGACCTCTCGCATCTTTCTCGTGTCGGCAATCCAACGATAACGCAGATAATCCCATTCAATGGGAACTTTTTCTAGACTTGGTAACCGGAGTTTCTGCATAACACCCAGGCTGTGATAGGCGAATCCATGGTAAACCGGAATGGGTAGTCGGTGCGCCAGTCGCATTATGCGCGAAAGAGGCATCGGGCCATCAGCGGCAATATTATAAATACCGGCTTCTCCTTCTATCACGGAATGCACAATTGCTGAAAGCACGTCTTGCTCATGGATCATCTGCATTACTGGATCAAATCCCAGCAATACTGATGGTGTTTTCTGTTTAAGCAGGAGAGTCAATGGGGCGATTGCAGTCGGGCCAACGATATTTGCAAACCTCAGGATGGTTATCGGAATGCCTGACCAAACTGAATCAGATTCGGCTATCAGGCTCTCAATTTCCAGCCAGTCACGGGTATACCCATAGTTTAAGCTGCCTCGCAGGGGCATTTCTTCTGTCAAGAATGCTGCGTTATCGGGATGGGCTCCATAAACCGCTGTGCTGCTTCGAACGATTATTTGCTCGACACCCGCCTCGACACTGGCCTCTAAAACTCGCTCTATGCCCCTAAGGTTGGATTCGCCGCTCTTCTTATCTACAGCGACTCTCTCTGTAAACTTCAGGTGACAGATTACATTGACCTTTTTAGAGGTTAGAATTTTCGCTAAGCCGGGATCTTCAACTCCAATGCTTATGAAATCAAGCCCCTCGATGTCGAAAGGAGCTGGTTCGAAATCCACTCCTACGACCTGGAGATTCGGCTCGAGACAAAGTTGTTTCGCAACCTGTGCTCCCCAATGATCTGCTACACCCGTCACCAGAACGACTTTCTTATCTGCCATCGGTGTCTCCACTGTCCATGCAGACATTACGAGATCGAGAATAATACAGCGACTTGTCTAATGACAATCTCCCTACCGACTTAATTATACAGGTTGGAGGAGCCTTGAAAAGCCAATCGATTCCGCTTTGAGAAAGCAGAATCGGAGCCGAGATTTGATAACTCCATTAAATGAACTGTGCCAAGAAAAGGCCTCCATCAAAGGGGGTTTTTGTCGCTTGACACCTATGACGCATCGCGTTATAATTTATTTATAACGCAGTGCGTTATAAATTCTTAGATTTAGAATCGTATCTTTTTTTGGAGGCAGTAATATGGCTGAGGACATTCAGGTAGCAGAAGAAACTGTTGAGGAAGAAGGACCAAATCCAATGCTGGATATGGCTCGAAAAGTTGTATTGGCCACTATCGGCGCCGTGGCCTTGACCCAGGAAGAGCTTGAAAAATTCGTAAACAAGCTAATTGAAAGGGGTGAGATCGCCGAACAAGACGGCCGAAAATTAATCAGCGATGCAAGAGAAAAACGACGCAAAAAAACCGACGAAGTCCGTTCCGGGACCGAAGGTCAATTGGAAAGTCGCATGGAAGATTTGCTAGGACGCATGAATATCTCCAGCAAGTCAGACATCGATGCCCTAAACCAGAAGATTTCTGCCTTATCAGAAAAAATTGACAATCTGAACAAAGAAGAAAACTAATCCCTTCCTTGATCTACCACGGGGAGAGGAGATGACCATCAGTCTTTGTCTGGTGGCTTCAGACTCCTCTCCCCGTTTTCTATTTGCCATTTGACACTGTTTAAGTGGCAGTTCTATAATCGCTGGCAATTAATGCCCTGTCTTCATTGACTTGGTCTTATTATTGCAGTTCCCGTGCTCGAGTGTCTTGGCCATGATCACTGTCAAGAGATACCCAAATCGCAAACTGTATAACACCTCCTCAAAGCAGTACATTACGCTTGATGGGATAGCTAGGCTAATCCGGGAAGGCGAGGAAGTCCAAATACTGGATCATTCAACTGGCGAAGATTTAACGACGGTAACCTTGACCCAGATAATATTTGAGCAAGAGAAGAAGAACTCTGGATTTCTGCCACGCTCTGTTCTTACCGGTCTGGTTCAATCCGGCGGTCAGACACTGACATCACTTAGACGTGCGCTTGTCTCCCCCCTGGATCTGTTCATCCATGTGGACCAGGAGATTGCGCGTAGGCTACAGGTATTAGTTGACCGTGGCGAATTGAAATCAGATGAAAGCAAAGTTATACGTGATAAGCTGCTAAACCTGGATCACGAGTCTCGAGCAGTAGAGGTGCTGACTGAAGATGAAATTGTGCGCCTGCTCAGCGATCGAGGCGTCCCGACGCGGGATGAGATACATCAGCTCAATGCGCAGTTAGATGTATTGGTTTCTAAACTGGAACAACTGGAATCTGCAGACGCAAAAGAATGATCCAGGTAATTACCTGGAACTATATCGCCACGGAACCATAACCAGGAGGAGTCCACTGTGAAAATAGAAGGTAGTTATACATTTGAAGCTCCACAAGACATGGTCTGGCAAGCCGTGCTAGATCCAGACGTTCTTTCAAAGTCCTTGCCAGGAATCCAGGAACTCACTAGCACCGGTGAAAATGAATACAAAACAAGAATGAAGATTCGCATCGGACCTGTTCAAGGACAATTCAGTGGAACAGTTCAGCTTGTGAATCTAGATCCACCACGGGGATACCACATTATGGTCGACGCCTTTGGAGCTCAGGGCTTTGTGAAAGGCGAGGGTGACCTGGTACTTAGCGAGGTAAATGGGAACACGGAATTAAGCTACCTCGGAGACGCCCAGGTTGGCGGTCGCATAGCAAGTGTCGGCCAACGACTCATGGACAGCTCGGCCCAGGCCTTGATCCGTCAGGGTCTTGAAGCTTTTGATCTACAGATAAAAGCCCGTATGGGGGGAGAGGAGCTCATCGAAGATGGTCCGTTAACAGAGGCGCCATCTGAGCTGGAGTTCGCTATGGGAATGACCCAGAAAATGCTGGAGGACCTGATTCCGCAGGAGCGGCGTGGCGAAATTCTGAAGATTGGAGCTGCCGCGTTGGCCCTTATTATAATAGTCCGTACCATTCTCGACTGGTGGACCAATCGCCTTGCCTATCGAATAGCCGAGGTAATCGAGGACAGAGATTCTCAGCGGTAGAGTCGTGACAAAGCCTGGAACCGAATCGTTGCCCTCCTTGCGACCTTCGCATTCGGTTATCAGATATCATCCTCGTTGCTAACCTCTGTGTCTCTTCGTAGAGTTCTCAAGCCGGGCTACAACACCCGGTTACGATTATTACTCCTCCCTTATGCGATTGGCCTTCTGCTTTTAGTTGTCATTCCTTCAGTCCTGTCGTTCGCATTGGCATTCTTTCGCTATGACGCCTTGGCAGCGCCGCAATGGGCTGGTAATCTGAATTTCATCCTGGCCTATACCGATGAACTGTTCCAGCTCAGCGTTCAGAATTCTCTCGCTCTGATCATTCTACCTGTTCCTTTTCGAGTTCTAGGTGCATTTATGGTCGCCAGGCTCTACCAGCGTGGAGGACGCTTCGTCGGATGGTTCAGGGGAACCATCTACCTGCCGATGGTAATTCCAACCGCAGCCTTTGCTCTTGCTTGGTTGTGGATTCTCAATCCTCTTTACGGCCCAGTCAACCTCACCTTAAATGCAATTGGGATTGACGCTCCCGGTTGGTTTACCGATCCCGGTTGGGCTAAACCTGCCCTTGTCTTGATGTCCTTATGGCAGATCGGGGAGGGATTTATAGTGACTCTGGCTGCATTACAGGACCTGCCTGTAGAGCTGGAAGATGCAGCGAGAGTCGACGGAGCCGGGACCTGGCATATCTTCTGGAATATTCTGCTGCCCCTGGTAGCTCCCATCTTGTTGCTCCTTGCTTTTCGTGATGCGATTATCACATTCCAGTCATCCTTCACAACCGTGATACTGACAACTGGTGGTGGTCCATATTATTCAACGTACACCTTGCCGATGTTTATATACGAGCAAGGATTTGACCAATTAGCCTTCGGAACCGCGGGTGCAGCTCTCTGGGTTATGTATGCCCTGTCTGGTCTTATCGTAATCGCTCTCTACATTATAGCCAGGCAATGGAATATCGGAACGACTGATGAAACGTTTGTCCTCTAGATTTAGCGTTAAGAGCGTCGCCCAGGCCGTGATGGTCGTAGTTTTCCTTCTGCCTATTATCTGGATGGTCTCTGGCGCAATTCGTCCCCCGGGCACGTCGCTGGCTGCAGATTTACAGCTGCTTCCAGAATCGATCACCCTTGGGAACTTCGGGCGTGTCTTTAACCTCATTCCATTCGGTCGGTATACGGCCAACTCCCTGTTGGTAGTTGGAATCGCTGTGCCCATTACTCTACTGGTTAGTTCCTGGGCTGGTTTTGCAATGGCCCGCCTTCCGCTAAAAAGCCAGCGTCGTTGGTTAGTGCTTTCGCTGGCCGTGCTGATGATTCCGGGTATGGCTCTTTGGTCAACTAGATTTCTCGTATACAGGCAATTGGGTTGGCTCGATTCCATTTGGGCACTCATCGCACCGGCCTGGATGGGAACTAGTCCTTTCTTCATCCTCATGTTCTACAGGGCTTTCCGCCGAGTTCCTGGCGCCATTTACGATTCAGCGCGAATAGACGGTGCAGGTGTAATCCGTACTTGGGGGTTGGTGGCTCTGCCTATTGCCCGTCCAACAGTAATCGGCGTTGCTTTGCTCAGCTTTGTTTTGTACTGGGGAGATTTTGCTAGCCCGTTGCTTTACCTCAATAACGAGAGCGGGTACACATTGCCGGTTGGCTTACAATTTCTGCAACAAATGAATCGTTCAGACTGGCCTTTACTGATGGCAGCGGCCGTCCTGACTATGCTCATTCCGGTCCTTCTCTTCTTAGCGCTTCAGCCATACTTTTCCCGAGTAGGTCATGGCAGACACTAACCCTTTTCCCTTTCATTCCAGGGCAAGATGGCGACATAAGATTTTATCCTGCTTGCTTGGTCTTTCAGGTCTGTTCCTGGCAGTTGCCTGCCAGGATTCCTTAGCCAAAGACGCTGAAACTGTTAGTTTCATGGTGTTTGGGGATCCGGCCGAGAAAGCGGCCTATATTGAGCTAATCGAGGCTTTTCACCAGGGCCAGGATGAAGTCCGTGTTGAGGTAACACACATTCCATCACCTCGGGATTACCGCACCCGATTGGCTACAGAATATGCCGCAGGATCACCCCCTGATGTGACGCTGATGAACTTCAGACGCTACGCTAGTTTCGCGTCGAGGGGCTTACTCGAACCGCTGGGGAGCTACCTCGAGGACAGCGGGGTTATCGACGCGGGCGATTTTTATCCTGTGGCACTTGAGGCCTTTACCTGGCAGGGAGAGTTGGCGTGTATCCCACAAAACATCTCGAGCCTGGTCGTTTACTATAACGTAGACCTCTTCGATGCGGCTGGCATCCCTTATCCCGAAGACGATTGGAGTTGGGACGATTTCCTAAGCACAGCTATTTCTTTGACTATAGATCTAGATTTTGACAAAAACATGGATCAATATGGTTTGGGCATTGACCCATCTCTATTTCGCCTGGCGCCCTTTATTTGGCAGAACAAGGGGCAGGTCGTAGATAACGACTACTCGCCGAATCGGCTGATGCTCGATCAGGCCAGATCAATGGAAGCGCTTCAGTGGTTCGTGGATCTTAGACAGGTACACGGTATAGTTCCCGACCGTTTAAGTGAGGCTGCCCAAGACAGTGAAAGCCGTTTTATAAATGGAACCACGGCCATGTACTTAAATAGCAGGCGTGGAACACCTTCTTATCGTGAAATCGACTCCTTCTCCTGGGACGTCGCCCCGCTTCCGATCGGAACGACTCGAGCCGGCGTACTCCACAGCGATGGTTATTGCTTATCCAAGGCCGCCTCTAACAAAAAGGCCGCCTGGACGTTCATTGAATTCGCCAATTCTGAAGAAGGTCAATCCATTATCGCAGGTAGCGGCAGGACGGTACCGTCCCTGATTATTGTCTCAGAATCTGAGGTGTTTCTTGATCCAAGTCAGTCGCCAGGCAGAGCCCAGGTATTTCTTGATAACATGGCCTTCGAAGGGTTCCGGTTATCAGCACTTGGGAAGAGATTGAGGACATTGTTAGCCGCGAGATTGAAAGAGCATTCTACGGGGATATCCCGGCAGACGATGCCGCCCGTCTCGCCGTTCAGCGGACAGACGAGTATTTTAGGCTGTGCCAGACAAGCGGATCAGCCATAGCCGCGATCGGTATATCAATTATTAGCGTTTGTCCTACTTGTGTCTTACTATATAGACCGCAAATGATGAACAAAGAGTTGGTCAATGCCTCGTTGAGCACCGATCGGGGATGCCTTCGCGATCACAACGAGGATTTTGTCGCGAGTCATGAACCAGAAGGACCCGAGGAGGAATCTAGGGATGGTTGGCTGTATATTGTTGCCGATGGCGTAGGCGGTTCTGATTTCGGTGAAGTAGCCAGTCAATACGCAACGGAGCAAACGATCTATCATTACTTGGCGACCTATGATATTGCGGACTGGCGGCAACGTCTGGTCCAGGCCATAGAAGCGGCCAACGCCGATCTTCGACTCTTAATTGCCGAACGGGGAACCGGAAATCGCATGGCAACGACGATGGTCGCAGTAGCTGTTCATGACCAATGGGCGACCATTGCCAATGTCGGTGACAGCCGCGGTTATCGTTGGCGTGATGGCCAATTAGAACAGATTACGAAAGACCATAGCCTGGTCGCCCGATTAGTTGAGGAAGGAGCCATCACCCCAGAAGAAGCGCTGAACCATCCGCGCAAGAACGTGATATTACGTAGTCTTGGTTCCGAGAATAGAACGAAGATTGACGTCTTCGATGTAAACGTTGCTCCCGGAGAATGTCTGGTCCTGTGTTCCGACGGCTTGACACGACACGTTGCCGACCAAGAAATAGGCACCATGGTCGATGCCAGCGACCCTGACAAGTCTACTGAGGCACTTATCTCCTTAGCGAAAGAACGCGGTGGAGAAGACAATCTTAGCGTCGTTATACTTAGCTTTCAAGATAGGCCAACTTCTGTTGAAATCGTATCCGATGATCAGCCACGGATTATGACCGACGGCCTCATGACGGGCAGCGATAGACCTGGGAACAGGGCTCTTTGGACGTACACCGCTATATTGTGCCTTGTCCAGACTTTGCTCATTATCGGAACCTGGATCATAGTCAATAGCTGATATCATTAAGCTAATTTTATTACTTTTTGGGGGCGGGGTTGTGCTGGCTGGACATCCCCGTTGCTCGACGTATATACCCATTTTCGGAGATTAAAATGACTTCAAAGCTGAGAATTATACCACTCGGAGGTCTCGGCGAAATCGGTAAGAATATGACCGTCATCGAGTATGAGGAACATATGATCATTATCGACGCCGGTATCATGTTTCCAGAGAATGACATGTTGGGTATAGATCTGATAATTCCCGACTACAACTACATTCTCGATAAAAAAGAACAGGTCAGAGCCTTTCTCATTACTCACGGGCACGAGGATCACGTTGGTGCGCTTGCTCATGTGATGAGAGATGTCGACGCGCCAATATACGGCACCAAGTTAACGATTGGATTAATTCGGTCAAAAATAAAAGACCGGGGTCTGGGCGGAGTTGTTAACCTAAACACAATCAAGGCCGGAGATGTGTTCCAGGTTGGTCCGTTTAAGGTAGAGCCTTTCCACGTAACACACAGCATCCCGGATGGTGTAGGATATGGCATCACTTCGCCAGTCGGTCTGATTGTCCATTCTGGAGATTATAAATTCGACCACACTCCTGTTGATGGCTGGCCTCCGGATTTCGCCAAGCTAGCAGAATTTTCAAACCGCGGGGTACTGTGCCTCCTGGCCGACAGCACCAATGCCGAGAGACCTGGTTGGACGCCATCTGAGTCAGTCATAACCAGTGCGTTAAACGATCTCTTTCGTGAAGCGAAGGGTAGAATTATAGTCGCTACCTTTGCCTCGCTAATTTCTCGTATTCAGCAAGTTGTAAACACAGCTGCTCGCTTCGATCGAAAATTGGCGATAACTGGTCGCTCCATGGTCGTGAATTCGCGAATTGCTCGCGATCTCGGTTATCTCAAAATACCTGACGAAATGCTGGTTGATATTAATCAAGTGAAAAAGATTCCACCCGAGAAAGTGGTCATTTTAGCCACCGGATCACAAGGAGAACCGACAGCAGCAATCGGCCGTTTGGCTCATGGACGGCATGCCAAGCTCAGCATACAGGAGGGCGATACCGTGGTCTTATCCGCCCATCCCATTCCTGGAAACGAGGAGATGATATATCGCATAATCAATCGTTTGCTGCAACGGGGTGCCGAGGTTCTGCATGAAGATATTGCCAATGTTCATGTCTCAGGACATGCAAGCAGAGAGGAGATGAAGCTTCTTATCAATCTCGTAAAGCCGCGGTTCTTTATTCCAGTCCATGGAGAGCTGCGTCATCTGAAGGCCCACGGTAAACTTGCCAGTGAGATGGGTGTGCCGAAGGATAATATCGCTATAGTCGAGAATGGAACCATCTTGGAACTCGACCAATATTCGCTATCGGTCGGACCCCGGTTGCCCGGAGGATACATATTCGTCGACGGGAGCGGCGTTGGCGATATTGGGCCGGCCGTCATGCGTGACCGCGAACGCTTGGCCGACAGCGGTTTTTTCGTTGCCGTTATTATATTGGACAAAGATAGGCGTATCATTGGCAAGCCAAAATTCATCTCTCGCGGTTTCGTATACCTAGACGAATCTGGTGACCTTCTTCTCGGAGCTCAGGAGGCTATTGGCGCAGTGATAAGCGCTAAAGACAAGGGACGCGATAACCTGACCAAGCAACTCGAGAACGCCCTTTCCCGATATTTCTACGCGGAAACAGGTCGCCGGCCTATGGTTCACGTCGTAGTTAGATGACCGTCGATCCTGTTAGCGATCTTCAAGAGGCCCTTCGCCAGCAGCTATATATTGCCGATCGCGGCCTTGCGATGGCCATTTTTCTATCTTTCAGGTTAAAGAGGCCTTTGTTCCTGGAAGGAGAGGCTGGCGTCGGCAAGACCGAGGTGGCAAAGGTCATCTCGAAGATTAATGAAGCTGAACTGATTCGGCTCCAATGTTACGAAGGGCTCGACGTACATCATGCCGTTTACGAGTGGAACTATACGAGGCAGATGCTCTACATCCGCCTTATGGAAGCACAAGGCGAACGGACTTCCGAAACCGAGCTCTTTGGCCTAGAGTTTTTGCTTCGCCGCCCATTATTAAGGGCCATTGAAAGCACAGATACACAACCTCCAGTACTTCTTATCGACGAGATCGACCGGAGCGATGAGGAGTTTGAGGCCTATCTTCTAGAGGTTCTTTCGGATTACCAGATCACCATTCCTGAGATTGGGACAATTCACGCCAGTCAACCTCCTACGGTCATATTAACCTCAAATCGAACGCGAGAGGTTCATGACGCTCTCAAGAGACGTTGTCTCTACTACTGGATTGACTACCCAAGTTTCGAAAAAGAACTCGAGATCGTTCGGGCAAAGGTACCCGAAGCGCCCGCAGACCTGGCAAATCAGGTCACTTCCTTCATCCAGGAACTCCGAACAATTGATCTCTACAAGCTCCCCGGTGTGGCCGAGACACTCGAGTGGACTGCGGCTTTGGTCACCCTCGATCAGAAAGCCCTTATGCCCTCAATTGTCGATGACACCTTGGGCGTAATCCTTAAGTACCAGGAGGATGTTACCAGAGTAAAAGGCAACGGCACCCGGAGGATCTTAGAAAGTGTCTCCCAACGCAATACTTGATTCAGCTCTGGATGATTCAAGTGACCAGTCGGGCCGGCTGCTCGAGAATCTAATCCTCTTCGGCCGACTTCTACGAGGGTTGGGAATCGATGTTAGCACCAGTCGCATGATCGCTTTCCTCCAGGCGTTGAGGCATGTCAACATCAGCCGGAAAGAGGATTTTTACTACGCTTTGCTGAGTCTCTTGGTGCGCAAACGGGAAGAGATTCAGCTGTTTGACCAGGCCTTCGCCATCTTTTTCGGTAAACAGAGTGGTTCAAGATTGGCGCTTAATATTCCTCGGAAAGCCGGATCCGAGACACGCAACAGCTCCACAGTTTCAGCTAACAGAGGTCTGAACACGAAGGTTGTCCCACTGGATAAGGCATCAGACGATCGCGGTGATGACACTGAATTGGAGTCAACACGGACTTATAGCCCACACGAGCTTCTTCGCCATAAGGATTTTGCGGACATGAGCACAGATGAATTGCTGGCCGCAAAACAACAGATGGCCAACCTGGTCTGGCGACTTGGCTATCGAAGAACTCGACGCCGGCGGGCTGGCTCTGGTCCCACTATTGATTTCCGCCGGAGCCTAAGGAGCAGCCTGCGATATGGGGGAGAAATAATCGTCTGGTCGCGGCGCAAGCCAAAGCTGAAACCGCGTCCTCTTGTGATAATCGCCGACATCAGCGGTTCCATGGAACAGTTCACACGAATGCTCCTTCATTTCGCCTATTTTCTAACAAGAGGATTGGATCAGAGTGTGGAAGTCTTCGTCTTTAGCACGCGACTTACACGAATAACCAGACAGCTCCGAAGTAGATCCGTTGAAGCGGCAATGGAGGAAGTATCCAAAGATGTCTCTGACTGGTCTGGTGGAACCAGAATTGGCCAGGCCGTAAAGAACTTCAATTACGATTGGGCAAGGCGTACGCTCACTCGTGGGGCTGTTGTCATGTTGATAAGCGACGGGTGGGATCGAGGCGATCCAGAATTGCTCAAGAAGGAGATTGCCCGGCTGCAAAGAAGTTGCTATCGACTAATCTGGCTTAATCCGTTACTTGGTGCACCTCAATATGAGCCCCTCACCCGTGGCATGCGCACCGCTTTACCCTATATTGACGATTTCATGCCCGTTCACAGCCTGGCAACTTTGGAGGACCTGGCAAACCATCTTTCGCAACTGGACGAAAGACGGCCGTTTAATCGAAATAAGTACGCTTTCGAGCATCGTTGGAAATCAGAGGATTTTCCAGACCAGTGAGTGAATCATGCGAGATGTAATTCATCCTATTAACGTTTGGCAAGAAGAAGGGGCGGCTGTTGCCGTAGCAACCGTGATCGCCACTTGGGGCTCGGCGCCAAGAAGGATTGGAGCGAAGATGGCCTTTACCGCATCAGGCCAGATTGCCGGTTCGGTTAGCGGTGGATGCGTCGAGGGTGCGGTGTTCGATGCCGGACTTGAGGTGTTGAACACTGGACTGCCTCAACAAATTCATTTTGGCGTTACGGACGACATTGCCTGGAATGTGGGCTTGGCCTGTGGCGGGTCGATCGAGGTTTTCGTCGAGAGAGCCGATCACGCATTGTACCAGATCATTCAGGATCTCATCGACAACGACGAAGAGTTCTCCATCATGACAGTCATTGACGGTCCAACCCCATGGCTTGGGAGCAAAATTGTCACCCAGCGTGGCGGACGCATTTTTGGTCAGACCGACCCGACTGTCGAGCGAACTCTCGCGGTCGAAGCAAGATCCAATATAGACGGTGGTTCTGTCCAGCGGCGGGTGTTGGAAATCGGAGACGAGGCTTCAACCGCCGTCGAACTGTTTGTAGAAAAATTTCAGGCAGCCCCATCAATGGTCATTGTCGGTGGCGTCCATATTGCCATCGCTCTTGCAGCCATGGCTAAATCGCTCGGGTTCCGACTATCGTCGTCGATCCGCGCAAGGCATTCGGCAATCGAGAGCGGTTTTCACAGGTAGATCAGTTGATTCAGGCCTGGCCGAACGAGGCTTTTAAAGAGATAGAGCTTTCTTCGTCTACGGCATTCGTTGTTCTGACTCACGATCCGAAGATCGACGACCCGGCACTAATAAATGCTCTATCTACGCCTGCTTTCTATGTGGGTGCGCTAGGGAGTCGAAAAACTCACGAGGTGAGGCGAAAAAGATTGGTAGACGCCGGCGTGCCTGAGGCGAAAGTCAACCAGATTAGAGCTCCAATCGGTCTGGACATCGGCGCCCAATCCCCAGAAGAAATAGCCGTCTCCATCATGGCGGAGATAGTCGCTGCAAAGAAGGCTCTCTGATCAGCTCGGCTTTGCGCCACCTTCGAACAGAGTTTATCGCGAATAGGGAGCTTCGCCTGGATAGGTCATCCAGGGTAAGGATTTGCTCGGTTAATTTGCCATTGTTGAGCAGGGTATTTCTGTAGGTGCCGGCGAGCAGCCCGGATTCAACAGGAGGGGTAAGAAGTTTTCCTTCGATTTCTACGACGATGTTCGCCGTGGTTGTCTCCGTGATCTCACCTCTCTCGTTCCAGAGCAAGACATCTTCGCAGTCAGGGAGCCCGATAAACGCCCTTTCGTATACCTGGCGATGAGTCGTTTTGTGGTACAAAAAGATTTCACCGGAGTTAATTGGCTCACCGGCAAGTGCGAGAGAGACAGTTTCTTGACTTTCAACCGGTATCGAATTGATCTCGATTTCTCCGGGTTTACTCACTTGCACTCGTACCTTGAGAGGACACGGTAGAAATGATCCGGTCGAAAATTCTAGCTCAATCCGAATAGCGTCCAGGTCAACTGTAAAACCGAAATATTTTCCCGATTCATCTAGTCTCTGAAGGTGCTCGTCAAGCAAGTAATAACCAATGTCAGGTGTCCACAAGATCGATTCCAACAATTTGAAATCCGGTCTTCTGTCACTTAACACCCGCGCCTTTGTCTGGCACTCCTCATATTCGTCATCCTTTCTTGAGTCCCAGACGATTCCCCCACCTACGCCGTACTCGGCCAATTTGGTCACCTTGTCGACCACAACGGTACGGATGGCGACGTTGAATTGAGCGCGTCTATCTGGAGCCAAATAGCCTATGCAACCAGTGTAAACACCTCTGGGCGTCGTTTCAAGCTCGGCAATGATGCCCATGGTACTCACTTTCGGGGCGCCTGTTATTGAGGCACAAGGGAATAGGGATGACAATATTTCGGGGATTGAGGCGTCAGTACGTGATCGAACGGTGGAGGTCATCTGCCAGATAGTGGGGTAGCGCTCGACGTCGAATAAGTGCGGTGCGTGAACGCTGCCGATTCGACTTACACGACCCATATCGCTTCTGATCATGTCCACGATCATCACGTTCTCAGTACGGTTTTTCTCAGACCTGTATAACCACTTGGATTGTTCCAGATCCTCGGAGTAGGTCGGTGCTCGTCGAGCAGTACCCTTCATCGGTCGCGATAGCAACTCATCGCCATTCAGTTCAAAAAAAAGTTCGGGGGAAGTGGAGCAAATGATGCGGTCTCCCGTGTCCATATACGCGGCATAGTTACCCTCCTGAGCTCTAATTAAATCAAGGAACATCCCCCACGGTTCACCCTTAAAACGGCTGGCTAATCTGTAGGTGTAGTTAACTTGATACGTGCATCCAAGGGCTATTAGCTCCTTGATGCGTTCAATTGACTGCTGGTACTCTTCCCGGTTGATCGAGGGTCTCCATTCGCCAAGCTCATAAGCGGGTCCGGCATCAGGAACTGAAATCTCTTCCGGCTGTTGATATAGACCAAACCACATCAATGGTCCAGAATCCCCGGTCCGAACCCGTAATACATCGTCGAAGGCTGGCGCTGCTTCGTAACTTATATAACCAACACCGTACAGTCCTCGATCGTTGACGGCCTTGTCAATTCTGCGCAGGTTAGGCCAGACCTGATCAATAGAGGTTGCAGTGATGATCTCTACAGCCTCGCCAAAGCGAAGCCACCGGCGACCTTGCCGGTCTTGGATAATGATTTCGTTAGCAATTGGATCTCGAAAAGACATAGCAGTTGTTTACATTGAAGGGAGAGTTCGAGGGCGAACCCTTCTTGTCCGAGAGTGGATCAAGTCTGTCTAGTTATTGACTTCGCCGATTCGCTGGCCGTGTCCAAGCGCGACGGATCTCTGATAGGCAGCCCAAATTCCACGCGAAATAACCGTGCGCAGTCCACCTTTTTCCATGTGGTAGAGGGCCTCGGCCGTCGTACCACCAGGAGATGTCACCTGATTGCGAAGCTCGGCGACATGACTGCCTGATTGTTCCGCGTAATCCACTGATCCCCGCATTGTCTGAAAAACCAGTTGGGTGGCTACTCGCCGCGAGAAACCCATGTGAACCCCAGCGTCAATCATCGCCTCCATTAGAAGAAAGACGTAGGCGGGTCCCGTACCGCTCAAGGCCGTCGCCATATCGAGGTAATCTTCATCGTCGACAAATATTTCTTGTCCCAGTGAAGCCAATACCATCTGGGCTTGCTTCTTTCGCGTCTCGGCAACTTCGGGTGTTGCCGTCCAAACTGTGATACCCTGCCCTATCTGGGCAGGCGTGTTGGGCATCGATCGAACAACGGCAGAGTGAGCCAGTCCATCAACGATTACTCCGATCGGTGTTCCCGCTAAAATAGAGAGGACAAGATCTTGGCGATGAAGCTGACCGCGAATTTCGGGCATAACTTCGTTTAACACCTGCGGCTTAACAGAGAGAATAACAATATGCCCTTGCTCGGCAGCACTTCTATTGTCTGTCGTTGCCTGAACGCCGTGCCGCAGTTTCAACTCCTCAGCTCTCTCCACCCGGGGTCCTGCGGCGATTATTTGATCCGGAGAGATCATATCTTGAGAAATCAAACCGCGAATCATGGCTTCTGCCATCGTTCCACTGCCTATAAAGCTGATGGTCGTCTCGGTAAACATATCTTTCAATTATCCTTTCTGTGCTTCTAATCAACCTGCTCAAATATGGTCGTCAAACACGAAATCGCTCTTTGCGTAGGGTCACCTTTGACAATCGATTCATATCAAGAGTGACGCCCAGACCAGGTCCAACAGGAACGTCGATAGTGCTATCCTCAGGATTCAACACAAAATCAGGAGTAGCCACATCGTCGACGTAATATCGATCCGTTGCAGAAATATCACCTGGTAGAATAAAACCGGGAAGTGAAGCCAAAGCCAACTGACCTGCCCGACCGATCCCGGTTTCTAACATTCCACCACACCAAACCGGCACACCAGCCTTGTAGCATAAATCGTGTGTTCTGCGTGCTTCTGTCCAACCGCCAACTCGCGCGGGTTTAATATTGATTATATCGCAGGCCTCGATGGCCAACGCAAACCGAGCATGGTTGGATGAATGGATGCTTTCGTCAAGGCAAAGGGGCGTCTTAATCATTGGTTTCAGGCGGCTATGATCGTAAATGTCCTCGTAATCTAGCGGCTGCTCAACCATAAGTAGTTCCAGTTCGTCCAAGCTCTGGAAAATAGGCGCGTCGTCCAGGGTATAGGCGGAATTCGCATCAAGCATAATTCTAGTACTCTTGAAGGATTCTCTGGCGGCACGGCTCAGCTCAATATCATGCCCGGGCCGTATCTTGAGCTTAATGCGTTGATATCCTTTCTGCAGAAATCCTTCAATGGCAAGCAACGTCTCGTCTATCGAGGGTTGAATACCAATGCTAACCCCAACCTCGACTCGGGATCTAGGTGATATTCCGTACGGCTCGACAAGCTTCTGTGCGAATGATAGACCATCTCGTTTGGCGGTAATGTCCCAGGCTGCAGCGTCAACGGCTGCTTTGGCCAGAGGATGGCCCCTAACAGAACTCATCCAGGCCGGTAAATCTTCTGGTTCGTTGAGGTCACGCCCTATTACTGCTGGAATTAAAAAGTCCGAAAGGATATGCCAGGCGGTTGACGCTGTTTCGTAGCTGTAACCTGGCGTCGTTGTGGCCACACACTCGCCCCACCCTGTGTAGTCGCCGCTGTGTAGAGCAAGAATAAGTGACTGGCGCTCCTCCTGACGGCCGAAGCTTGTGACGAAGGGAGCGACCAGTTGCTGGCTAATATGGTAAATGTCAACGCGTTCAATAATCATGGAGGCGAATCAGCCCACTTAATTAAACGACGCAGAGCAACCTCGACTAATCCGCGCTAAATGCCGATCCGTCTGCCTGCGTCAGAACGTAGTAGCTTCTATGTAATCCCCGGTCGTCTTTGCTTCTAACGAAGTCCGTCAAAAGATATTGCCGGCCGAAGTAATAATCAAACAACTGACGAGTGTGCTCTCGCCATTGCGACGCAAGAGGTAAGTTAATCGACTTCACGCGCTGAACGTCATCGGGTATCTCAACGACGATAAGGTTGTTGCTCTTGTTCAGAAATTCATCCGGTGGAACAGGAAGTTCTTGCTTATTCCAATGACATTCATTGACAATTACTGCTCTTCCACCTAGGTAGGCCTCCAAGGTGAGAGGCCCTCTCTGTTTGGATACGCGGCTCATAACCCGGTTGCTCGTTACCCACCACTCACTGTAAAAGCGATCGGTTGCCAGACCGAGATTGATGCCTCCCATTTCGCCATAGTAGTCTTTGAGATATTTGCGACAGATTACGCCTAGTTTGTGAATGTTAAAGTAGCCGTTCATACTTTCGAGAGGATCATAGGTCCAGGTAATGAGGCGAACGCCAATTCTAAGCGCAAATTCGCGCTGGGCTATCTTTAGTCGATATCCAATACCTTGTCTCTGGTATTCTGGCAAAACACCCATGATCGTCGAATACAAAAGTAGCCGGGCAGCAGCTACCTGATCCAACCGATCATGAAGATCCTCTACCGTCCCCAGCACTCCGAAAACAAAGCCAACGCATCGCGTTTCATCGAATGCGCCTATGAGCAAGGCGCCGTTTTTCTGCATGGCGTATGCGAGTCGACCGGGCATGATCTCCCGATCTATTGTGTTCCAGGTTAACTGCTGGACTTCCTCAATCTGGTTGGCATCCGCGATGGTAATGATCGGCCGGATGTCTATTTGAGATTTAGTCATGTAAAGATTCCATCAGAGCAATAAGGAGTCGTTACTATATCGCAATAATACCCCAGTGCCTGCCGGATTTGCCTAAGCTATCTTCGCTTACAGCTTGCCCAGGATATTCAATTTCCACCAGGTTGCTTACTCGAATTCTACCAGAGGTCATACTGTGATGCGACACGCATCACCCTTCGCTTTAGTTGTCCGATGGCCATAATGAAAATACAAATCCAAAACCACATCGAAAGGCTCTGGCCGGGTTATAAGGTGTGAACGATATGTCTCTTTATGGTCTCCATTTCGTTTCCTGTAAATCCTTCTCAGAGATGGAAAGATAGAGTAAACTTATTAACCATCCATGGTCCGGCGAATGCCAAAAGGGCAATGAAACGATTTGCCGCACCAGACAGATGCATTGTGCAGTAACCAATTAGAGAGCTATAAAGCGCACCATCAGGTGAGTATTCTGGCCGTTTTCATCAGTGAGTTATTTACCTAAACCAGGGAGATCGAGGCAGGCTTCGATGACGCCAGATCCAACCGTTGCTGATCAGCTGCGGGCCCAGATCGAGGCAACCGCTGACAAAGATTTTTCGACTGAGACAATCGAGCTAAGAATTGCCGCTTCACTTGTTGAAACTGGCCGGTTCTGTGGTCAATTGAACGAGGATGAGCTGGCCCGGGTCATCCGAAATGTCGTTTACTCGCGTTTCTCCCAACAAAAAATTGGCGGCCGGAACCTGGGCCTGGTTCACAATGTACCTGTTACGAAGGTGGAGCTAATCAACAGTGAGGCTAGAGTCAATTTCCTTGTTCATATACACAGCCCGATCGTCGCCTTTCTGCGATTCAGATACGTTCTCATTAATGATCCACTATCCACCTTTAAACGACTACGGATGAAGAAGGGCACTCTATCCATAAAGAAAGATACGCGTCGATTTGATCTCAAAGCTAAAGCAGCCTTATCCGTCTTTGATGTTGAAGGGATCGCTTTGAAGGAGCTTACCGATCTTGCAGATATTATTAAGGTTACTCTTTGCGATCAGATGAATGGCCATGGAATTAATGGCAACCTGTCAGAAATACAATTGGAGATCGAAGAGAGGTTCGTGGGGGTATCGATGGAAGGGAGATTTCAGTTCTCAGACAGAAAAACCACAGAGCAACCAAATAATAGAATCGCAGGGTGACTGGTCCACTGGCAATATTCGATTCTCCTGGACACAATAAGATTCCAGAGAAATGGCTTGGACGGGATATTATAAGTTTTCTAACCAGCTGTAGATCTGGTTGCCCCAGATGATCATCACGATCCCCGCGATCGCCAGAAATGGTCCATAGGCGAAATAGCCTTTCAACTTCATCCGCCCGCTGAGCAAAGACACAACTCCCCATAGACCAGCCAGGAATATGCCCAATATTAAGGCGAAGAATACTCTCTGAAATCCTAGCATTGCCCCCATGGTCATCGAAAGGGTTACGTCTCCAAATCCGAGCGCTCCAGGACCAAAAAAACGCTGGCCTACCAGGAAAATCACAAAGAAAAAAAGAAACCCACCTACCGCGCCTGTCAGGGCGAGTAGAGGACCGTTGTCTGTGATTGGATAGCTGGCGACCAAGGCAAACAATGTTGTCGGGATTGTAACCACATGCAAGATCAGCCGGTGCTCGATATCAATAACAATCACCAGGATAAGTATGCCAACATAGATGGAATATATGACCAGATCAATCAGGGGATCGATAAATAGAGGCAGAGCGGCGAACAGAAGCCCAGTACCAATCTCAACCGAGAGCGCCCGTCTTCTGGTCGGCAGATCGCAGTCAGAGCATTTTCCCCCACTTAATAGCCGGGTTATTGCCAGCCAACGAAGCGGTCCATGAACATGACCACATCGAGGACAATGAGGAGCCCTCGGTCGTTCACGGGCAGGAAGATCATCGGCTAGAACATTGATCACTCCCCCAGCGAAAATGCCAACCAAAAGAAAGACAATGTTCAGAATCATCTATTTTCGCCTAACGCATCCATCACATCAGCAACGAGATCATAACGACCGAATACCGGGATCAAATAAACGCCTTGAACGAAGGGAGTAAGCTCTTCAAGCATCTCTTGGGCAATATTTACACCCTCGCTCTGGGGATCATCAGCCGCAAGTAGACGTTCCCGCAACCGTTCAGGTATGCTGATACCAGGCACCTCATTGTGCAAAAATGCAGCGTTCCCGCTGTTATATAGCGGTTGGATTCCAGCTACTATGGGTAATATGGGCTCCTCGTACAGCGATTTGTAGCTGTCCACAAAACTCCTGGCAACATCGACATTAAAAACCGGTTGGGTCAATGCAAAGTCAGCACCGTGTCTGATCTTTTTCCGCAGTAGTCTCATCTCGCTATGTGGCTCTTGAGATTCCAGATTGAGGGCACATCCGACGGTGAAATTTGTCGGCTGATCGATCGTCTGTCCCGCCTGGTCGAGTCCACTGTTTAGTTTACTCTTTATCAGTTGGATAAGTCCTGTTGGAACGATGTCATATTCATCCATTGCCTCGGGATAATCACCAATATTTGTCGGATCTCCCATGACCACAAAAAGATTGCGAATGCCAAGGGCATGCGCGGCCAATAAATCACCCTGAACTCGCAGAAGATTCCGACCGCGCGTTGGAAAATGCAGCACAGCCTCCAGTCCAATATCCCTCTGGACTAGATGAGCCGCAGCCCAACCACTCATTCGCAAACGAGCCAGCGGACTGTCAGCCACGTCGATAAAATCAGCACCAGATTCTTTAAGCATGGAGGCGCCCGCCAACAGGCGCTGGGCGGTTATTCCACGTGGAGGACTCATCTCCACAGTAACGACGAATCTGCCCGAGGTTAGGAATTGCTTTAATCTCGTCGGCTCATCCGGGGTTGCTATAGCTCGATGGGGATGCACCGTCCGGCGGGCATCCGGTAAAGAATGGCCCAGATCTCCGGGATTGTCAATCGCTCGACGCATCGCAGTGATGTGCTCGGCAGTGGTTCCGCAACAGCCGCCCACCAGAGATGCGCCGGCCTTTATGAAGGCTAGGGCATACTTTCCAAAATAATCAGGCGTTGCAGGGTAGAGAACCCGGCCGCCCTCCAACTGCTGGGGCCACCCTGCGTTTGGTGCAGCGATAAGGGGAACGTCAGGAGCAGAATCCTGCATGATAGAGAGCAGCCTGAGCACTTGAACTGGTCCACTGCTGCAGTTGACGCCTATCGCATCCACATCTAATCTGGCCATCTGTTCTGCGACGCTGGCGGCTGTATCTCCAAGCAACGTCCGGTCGTCTCGGGTAAATGTCATCATTACAAAGATTGGTAGGTCAGACGAGATTGCCCTCGCCGCGCTGACAGCCGCTTCGAGTTCGCTCAAATCAGGCATTGTCTCCAGGATTATTAAATCAACACCCTGCACCTCCGACGGCGATCGTTCAGGAAACAACAGCGCAGCGATTTGTTCTCCGAATGCTGATTCTGCCTCACTGACCTTGACTCTACCGAGTGGCGCTAATCTCACCCCAAGCGGACCTACCGATCCTGCCAGAAGCACCTGTTTATTCGAACTGGCGATCTCGCGCCTGGCAACGGCGACGGCCGCGGCATTTATCTGTACCACTTCGTTTTCAAGACCGTGGTGGGCTAGCTTAAAGCGATTGGCTCCAAAACTGTTGGTCTCGATTATGTCGGCGCCAGCCTCAATGTAGGACCGGTGAATCTCGGCCACAATGGCCGGGTTCTCTCGATTAAGCGCGTCGAAACAGCGATCGATGGGGATACCGCGACCATGCAGAACAGTGCCCATGGCGCCGTCCAATAGTAGCGGTCCACCGGCAAGCAAAGTTTTTATCTCCGAACGGTTCATTGAGTGCAAGGTGCTCAATAAGATTGGAAAATCGGCTTTTTCAGATCGGCCTCACTGTTGAATTAATAGCGCACGATCTCAAACATGACTTCCGCGTTTTGAGTTGGTGACATGGAACTGATGCCTCGAACCGGGCACCGGTTTACCCACCGTAAAACATATCGTCGATTAACGGTGCGATTCGCTCATTAATAGGAATCAGAACACTGGCACCGGTCTCTGTGAGGGTGCTGGTGACGAAGTTATGGTCCAAGACTTCTGTCCGAATGCTCTCACCTGGAATTTCGGCGGCGGCGCCTGCCAGTCCTATGACATCGTTGAGACTTAAGTCTGTCCTGAAACTCTGGCTCAATTGCTGAAATAAAGCAGGAGCCTGCTCAATCATCTCCGCAATTCCCAAACCGATGACCTTGTCACGAACGGCCATGATGACTTGCTGTTGCCTGAGAGCACGGATGAAATCATTGTCCTGGTGCCGGGTTCTGGCGTACCTGAGAGCTGTTGCCCCGTCAAAATGCTGCATGCCGGCCGCTACATAGAGGGGATCGTATCCGTAGTTCATGTCCGGAAAAGTCGGATCGTAGATCTCCTTAGGGACGAATAAATCTATACCGCCTATAAGGTCAATCCCCCGTGTAACCGCGCTAAAATCGACCATGACGTAGTGATGCACCGGTACGCCTAGATTGTACTCAACCGTCTGTTTTACCAGCTCAGCCCCTCCGGCGGGATTGTTGCCGGCCGAACCATAGACAAAAGCCGTATTAATTCGATCGCGACCAATGCCCGGAATAATAACATACAGATCTCGGGGAATTGAGAGAATCGAGGCATTTTTCAGATCAGGATCGATTGACATGAGCATCATCGAATCTGTTCTCGATATAAATGGCTCTCCAGGACGGCGATCAATACCCATAACCAGAATATTTACCCGTTCAGAATTCGCAAGAATCTCGCTAGTTGGAATTGGAGAGGGCAAAGGTTGGCCATCTGGAATCGTTGGTGCGGGCACTATTCCGGCCTGTGGCAAAGGTTGAAGGTTAAGGTCGCTCACCTGTTCAGCCGCTTCTGCCAAGGGACTTATCGGCTCATTCATGTAGGCATCTATGGACAGATAAACGAAAAGCGATACGACGATCCCTGTGGCGACAAACACAAACGCCAATAAGAAACTTAACCAACGAGGCAGAACAGGTTTCGTTTTCTGCAATTTGTTACTCCTAAGCAGTGCCGATCATTTAATTCGCATATGACCACGGGACACGTAAAATGGTATCCGTTCTTGGATAAAGACCAATGGATTATAGCGCCCTCGTTACGTTCGGGTAGGATGGGAACCGGTTGTTAACCTGACGATATACCATCAAGAATGAGACATTACAGTAATAATAGTGAAGAATTTGATAAAAAGTACTTCTATCGACTATAATATCCGGGTACCTTGTACCGCCACAGGTTTTGCCAAGCGTAATAATCACTACCCCACCGCATGGCAACTTCGAGTACTCTTATTGGGGAAGTATCAATCGTAATGGTTCAAGATATCTATGGGATATCAGATATCAGTGGGATATCAGATATCTTTGGGAAATCAGATATCTTTGGGAAATCAGATATCTTTGGGATTTCAGATATCATTTGGATATCAGACTCGCTAAGCTTTTTTTGGATAGCAATAAATGTCTTTTGATCGATTCGGCCGCGATATAAACTATCTTCGGATATCTTTAACCGACAAATGCAATCTTCGATGCGTTTATTGCATGCCCGAGGATATTACATTCCGTCCGCGAGCAGAGTTGTTGCAGGATGATGAGATCCTGCGACTCGTGCGGGTATTTACCAAACTCGGATTCGAGAAATTCAGGCTTACCGGGGGAGAACCGACCGTTAGGGCAAATATCGTGAACATTGTCTCGGGCATCACCTCCACACCGGGTGTGAAAATTATGGCCATGACCACCAATGGCTTACTGCTAAAAGAGCTCTCTCGGCCCTTGGCTGAAGCAGGTCTTCAACGAGTAAACATCAGTATTGATACGCTGAACCCAGAGAAGTTCAAGACGGTTACTCGTTGGGGAAAGATTGAGGACGTGCTGGAAGGCATAGATGCTGCTCAGGACGCAGGGCTCGGTATCAAACTCAATGCCGTGGTTATTCGCGATTATAATGACAAGGAAGATGTCGTCGATCTGGCCCGGCTGACCCTGGAACAACCATGGCAAATGCGTTTCATCGAGATGATGCCTTTCGGATCGGTCTCTGAATTCCAACGGGCCAATGTCGTAAGCGAGGATGAGCTCATCGGGACAATTTCTGATGCACTTGGTCCATTGACCCCTGTCAATGGAGGTAAGCTCGACGGGGAAGCACGAATGTTCAAGCTCAGTGCAGCTAATGGTACACTAGGCTTTATTAGCTCGGTGTCGAAGCCATTTTGTGCGGGTTGTACGCGTGCTCGGTTGACAGCAGACGGCAGGTTGCGCCTCTGCCTCTTAAGGGACATGGAAGTCAATCTGTTAAAGCCAATCCGCGACGGCGTCGACGACGACGAACTCACGGAGATCATCAGGGAAGCGATTTGGTGGAAACCCTGGGGACATGGTCTGGAACAAGGCGTGATACCCTTGACGAGGGTAATGTCCGAAATTGGTGGCTAATATTCGCTAGTCGGGACGATTTATTTGTCCCCTGGTATCTCCTCTTCAATCCCCCAGCTTTTTTCTACCAGATATAGCGGGCGGCCTTTTACCTCGTCGTATATTCGTCCCAAATATTCGCCAATTATCCCAAGCGAGATTAACTGAACCCCACCTAGAAATAATACTGCAACCAGGGTTGTGGCCTGGCCTGACAATTCCTGGGTTGGTCCGGTTACGCGCAGAATGACGACCACGATGATGCCAACTAGAGTGATACCGGCAATCACAAATCCGAAAATTGTGGCAAGTTGCAGTGGAAAGTAGGAAAAGCTGGTTATGGCATCAACCGCGAATGGCAACATCTGCTTCACGCTATTGAACTTCGACTCGCCAGCAAACCGCGCTTCTCTTTCGTAGGGTAGTCCAACTTGGTTGTAGCCAACCCAGGGAACCATACCTCGCAAAATCCTGTTACGTTCGGGCATGGTCAGGATCGCGTTTACTACCTTTCGATCCATTAACCGGAAATCTCCGGTATCAAGCGGTATTTTAACGCTGGTAATTCGACGAATAAGGCGGTAGAAGACAAGAGCTGTGAACTTCTTAAACCAGGTCTCACCTTCTCTGTGTGAGCGAACGCCATATACGACGTCATTGCCTTCGCGCCATTTGTCGATCATCGAAGGAATTACTTCTGGCGGATCCTGTAGATCCGCGTCTGACAGGATTACCACTTCACCCAGCGCGTACGTTAAGCCCGCCGTAACCGCCTCCTGAAAACCGAAGTTGCGCGAAAAACTGATGCCTTTTACACGGCTATTTTGCTCATTTAGATCTTGAATTACCTTCGACGATCGATCGCTGCTTCCATCGTCGACAAATATTAGTTCCCATTCCTCCCCCATCTGATCCATCACTTCACCTGTCCGGCGGTAGAATTCCTCGAGAACTTCTTCTTCATTATAAACAGGAACAACGACTGAAATGATCGGTCTCGGTTGCTTCATTTCTTGCCCTATATGTGGAACATATTGTCTTTGGGTGAAACGCCGGGTAACACATAGTGAACGACGGCGTTAGACGGTATCTCTATATACACTGAAATCGTTATCTCCGCTCAGCCCGTTGGTTGTTGATCTCGAGCGTGGCAAGCAACCCAACATGGTCTGACGGATAAAGAGTTGGATCTTCAGCTGAGGGTTTTTTGCAGAACAACGATGCACTCACAACTCTCTTGATGGCGGTTGATATGAATATGTAATCCAGGCAACCTGACCAAGTTACAGCCGGTACCAGCGCTGTGGGGTATGTGGCGACAGGATCGTACCCACGTCGTTCAATAAAAGCCGATCGATAACTTTGCCTCATTAAGCTAATGGCGGGTCCATCTGGAACTTCGTTAAAATCGCCGGCTACTACCTGAACAGGTGATGGATTCCTGTCCTTCAACCAGCTGACTAGACGCATCACTTGCTCTTCTCGAGCCTCTTTCTCGCCTGCGATATTGTGTAAATGTACTGAGACGAAATCAAGCGGTTCTCCTCCCGGAAGCTCAACGGTGACTCTAAGGGCAACCCGACCACCGTAACCAAGTGAAATGGAGTCATGTGATATCAGCGGGAGCTTACTCAGGATGCCGATGCCTTCATAATAACCTTGAACGAGATGTCGTTTGCGTTTTTGAACGAGACGGTATGGTTCTCTGGACGAGCCGGATATGCGGCTGTTAATTTGATTACGCAGCCATCTTCCCTGACCGATTGGTCGAAAGATCTCTTGCAGACTAAGCAAATCGGGTTGGGCCTCGATCAGCTCATGAACGATGAGCCGGCGGCGTTCTAACCATCGATTCCTTCTGTTCCGAATATTTAGCGTGGCAACTGATATCTGTGGCATTGGCCCGCGCCAGTCTTTCAAAATTCTATTACAGACTGGGAGATATCCACAATTCAGCAGTACCCAATACTCTTAGGCTTTCCTCCTTGATCGTAATTATTCGCAGGCTGTACCGAACGTCTACATTCTCCCGTAAGCGGCCTGACCAGATCACAGAATCGCCGACGGCCCGATAAGGGTACCCATCTACGCCAGATAAGCCGGCGCCCTGTTCGTGCTGCTCCTCATAGCCAAGAGTTGTTCCGGGTATCTTTTCCCCAAGCGGAACTGTAAGATCCACAAAAATACCACCGAAGTGTATCACGTCCTCTCCATCGGGTTCGTTGCGATCCAGCTCCGTAGGAACTGGGTCAAAGACCCCGATTTCAACAGAACCCCCTGCAAGCATATTGTCACGACTAAAAGTAGGGGCTATTCGCAGATCGTAGCTTGCGCTTATACCTGGGGCGATAACTCCCCGCCATCTAAAGGAGTCTCCAACCCGTTTTTCAGCAGGCTGGTGATCAATAAGAACTCGGTAAACGTTGCCTTCGTGACTTTCATATGTAAGCTGTGTATGGGGAATCGTTTCACCGGGATCCAATGTTAGAACACTAATCGGAACTTGAAACGTAAGAATGTCAGAAAGGGCGAGAGAGGTTGAAGTTGCATCCGGATCGGGACCAGAGGATAGAAAGGCACAAGCCAAAGAAATCAGGATAGGAACGACTAAGATGCTAAATATTCTGACTCGCTTGGCCAGGATGGCGAACGTTCGATCCTCTATCGGGATATCCCATGATCTATCGCGTTCCATGAACTATGTACTACAAGCTGACTTTGATCAAATACCGTACTTATGGACGGCATTCTACCACGTTTGAAATGATGTCGGGTAGAACCGAGAAAAGTGTGGGCAAGGATCTGCTTGGGACTCGTCATATTGCCGGTTTTCTTTGCATCGTCAGCCACTGTTGGCCAGGAGGTTAAGTTTTCTCCTAATGAGAGTACACGACTATGTTTTTTCTGCTAGGGCGTTAAGGGGTAAAATCAGTCAATGCTCTCGCGATATCATCACAAATATCAATTCAAGCCTCGAGGCAAAAGGGAAATCTGGATGGAGGTTCCTGTGAAGAAATACCTACTGCTGACCTGTTTGATTGTCGCAATGATCATTTCATCTTGCTCTGGCGATACTGAAGAAGTTCCAACAAACGAACCGGAACCCTCATCGACTGAGCCTGCTCCAGCATTACTCACTGTTGTGCCGAGGATACTTGAGCCCGGATATCCCGGTCCCGAGGCGCCGGACGCGTATCCTGGGCCGGCTGATGATAACGGTTATCCAGCCCCGCCATTGGCTTCACCAACGGCTGATTCCTATCCAGGAGGCACATTGTTCTGGATGCTGCATTCAGCCGGATTACAATGTGAAGAGCCTCTATTGTATCCAGAGCTTGACGATGCGGTATCTGCATTAGAGGACAAAGGTGTCACTGTGTTGGAATCAGAGGAAGTAAGTTTAGCGGTTTGCCAGGCGTGCTCCTGTCCGACGAGCAAACACTACCGAGTGCAGATAGACGCGAACGACTTAATTTCAGCGACGGCCTTAGGCTGGAATAGGGAGTAGAGGGTTATGATTCGCTTCCTCACCGCTGGGGAGTCGCATGGGCCGGAATTAACGGCCATTTTAGAGGGCATGCCCGCCGGCTTGGCTATCGATCTTATCCGATTGAATCTGCAAATGGCCCGGCGGCAGAAAGGATATGGTTCCGGCGGCCGGATGAGAATCGAAAAAGATACGATTCGGATCACCGCAGGGGTTATGGACGGGCATACAACGGGCGGACCCATCGCAGTGGTTCTATCGAATATCGACTATAATAACTGGCGCGACCGGGACATCCCGCCTATGACTGTACCCCGGCCGGGCCACGCAGATCTAACGGGAGCCATTAAATACGGTTATGGTGATCTCCGCTTATCATTAGAAAGGGCATCGGCACGCGAGACAGCGGCTCGAGTCGCCGCAGGCGCCATCTGTGCCCAGTTCTTGGAATCCTTTGACATCATAATCGGCAGTTACGTAACCACTATCGGCGACGTATTGGCCGAAATCCCAGAAGATATGTCTTATATTCTTAGATTTTCAGAAGCTGAGAAGAACGACGTTCGATGCCCCATTCCGGCTTCGGCCGAGGCGATGCGAGCTCGCATAAGTGAAATTATGCAAGCTAAGGATACTATCGGCGGCGTTTTTGAGGTTGTGGCCTTAAATGTGCCCCCAGGATTGGGCAGCCATGTCCATTGGGATCGCCGCCTGGATGCGTTGTTAATGTGGTCAGTTGGTTCCATTCATGCGATCAAAGGCGTCGAAATCGGGCCAGCCTTTTCCAACGCACGCCAACCGGGTAGTGAGGTACATGACGAGATATTCCGCGATGCTGACGGCCGGATCATTCGCCATACAAATAACTCGGGTGGTTTTGAAGGTGGCATCACAACTGGGCAGCCGGTTGTCGTCCGTGCGGCAATGAAGCCGATCTCAACCGTCTTGAATCCACGCCAATCAGTTGATCTGGCTACGGGCGAGGCATCAGAGACGGTCTACGAGCGATCCGACTTTTGTGCCGTCCCTCGCGCGGCCGTCGTCGGCGAAGCCATGCTTGCTATTCCCCTGGCTAAGGCGCTATTGGAGAAAACAGGGGGCGATAGCATCGATGAAATAAGAGGTCGTGTATCGCAACTGCGGAGATCGCACTTAGAGGATCTCGACATGGATAACAAATCCTGGCGCTTTGGCTACGATCCAAAATAGCTGGGTTGTAGAAACTCCTCGGGTCTCCCAAAAAATATACCCCACCCCGATCCTCCCCAATAATGGGCAGGGTGAAGCCCTTTTCTGTGAGGATTCCCTCCCCGGTTATTAGGGGTCACTAAAATCGTCCCTTCGTTTGAGGTTTTCCGCAATATTTAATGGCCGGTTCACTGGTTTAAGCTTCCCTACCCTTCTTTGGGGAGGGTTAGGGTGGGGTTTTCCTGCTCTTTTCAGGGGCCAGATAACGTCTCAGCGGATCACATTCAGAAGGCGCCAATCCGATTTCTGGCGGGAAGATGAATCTTGAGCCAACCCATCGCTCCAGGTCCGGGTTAAGAATCAGCGGCAGATAGCAATTTTATTCCCGGCCGGTTTGAGAACCCCAAACAGACTTCAATTGGTCAGGAAATCGTGCAGGACGGATTGCAGAATACCGCCACTTCGATAGTAATCAACCTCAACAGGTGTGTCGATGCGACAAATGGTCTGGAATCGAACCACAGATCCGTCGGCTTTTTCGGCTTCAATGGTGATCTCCTGACCCGGTTGTAGAGTGTCGTCTAACCCAATCGTCGAAAATATTTCGCTGCCATCAAGTCCCAACGAATCGGCATCCTGCGAAGCCATGTATTCAAGAGGTAGAACACCCATACCGACCAGGTTACTCCTGTGAATCCGCTCAAAGCTCTCGACGATGACCATTTTAACTCCCAGCCACAATGGTCCTTTCGCGGCCTGATCTCTCGAACTGCCGGTGCCATAAGCACGCCCGCCCAGCACGACTAGGGGAGTTTTGTCTGCCCCGTACTTTAGTGACGCATCATAGATAGTCATGACTTCTTCTGATGGCAGATAGGTTGTCCATCCCCCTTCCGTTCCTGGCGCCATCTGGTTGCGCAGCCGGACATTTGCAAACGCTCCCCGGGTGACGATGTGATCGTTACCACGGCGGGAGCCGTATGAGTTAAATTCTCGATGGGGTACTCCCTTTTCAAGAAGATATTTGCCGGCCGGTGTTGTGCTAGATATTGCACCAGCTGGTGAAATATGGTCGGTCGTAACTGAATCCCCTACCTTAACAAGAACCCGGGCGTTCTCAATATCAGATATTGGCGCCGGGTTCAGCGAAAGGTTTTCGAAGAAAGGGGGTTCTTGAATATAGGTTGAATCCGGATCCCAATCGTACAATTCACTGCCGCGACCTTTGATATCGTTCCAGGTTTCGTTACCCGTAAACACATTGCTATATTGCTGCCGGTACATATCGGGCGACAGTACACGGGAGAGCACATCTTCGATCTCTGACCTACTCGGCCATATATCGCTCAGGTAAACCTTCTCGCCCCTTTCATTCACTCCTAGATGTTCTGTCTTGAAGTCTATGTCGACTCGACCGGCAATGGCGTAGGCGACTACAAGAGGTGGCGAAGCCAGATAGCTGGCCCGGACTAAGGGGTGGATCCGGCCTTCGAAGTTACGGTTCCCGCTAAGAACCGAAGCAGCAACCAGGTTCCCTTCTTCGATAGCTGCGGACACCGAATCTGACAACGGACCTGAGTTTCCGATACAAGTCGTGCAGCCATAACCTACCACATTGAATCTAAGCTCTTCCAGATAGGACATCAACCCGGCCTCTTCAAGGTAACTGGTAACGACCCGCGACCCCGGTGCCAGGCTGGTCTTTACGAACGGTTTCACTTGCAAGCCATTCTCAACAGCGTACTTAGCCAACAGGCCGGCGGCAACCATGACGGAAGGGTTGGACGTATTTGTGCAGCTAGTTATGGCTGAAATGACGACCGATCCGTGACCGAGTTCGTCAGAATGTCCATTCGACGAGATACGGACTTTTCGTAATACATCGCTGCCTAATTTCTCGAATCCACGCTCTTCGAGTGGTTTCTCAAGTGCCTCGTGAAAGGTGGGTTTCATCTCTGAGAGCCGAATTCGGTCCTGAGGACGGTTTGGACCGGCCAGACTCGGTTCTACCGTGCCTAAATCGAGTTCAATCTGGTCCGTAAATTGAGGATCTGGTGTATCGTCGGTTCGGAAAAGACCTTGTTCTTTTGTGTACCGCTCTACCAGATTGACCAACTCCTCCGGTCGTCCCGTCCGTCTCAGGTAACCGAGTGTTTCATTATCTACAGGGAAGAAGCCCACGGTAGCGCCATATTCGGGGCACATGTTTGCTAAAGTAGCTCTGTCGGGAAGACTCATGCTGCTCAGTCCTGGTCCGAAATACTCAACGAATTTTCCAACCACTCCCATTTCACGCAGCATTTGCGTTACGACGAGCACCAGGTCCGTCGCAGTTGCGCCATCTGGTAATCGACCTGTCAACCTGAACCCGACAACATCAGGCGTCAGCATATAGATAGGTTGTCCGAGCATTGCTGCTTCCGCTTCGATCCCTCCAACGCCCCAGCCAACGACGCCCAATCCATTGATCATCGTCGTATGCGAGTCTGTGCCCACCAGAGTGTCTGGAAAAGCAACCTCATGGTCGCCGTCGGCCCCGGTCATAACGACATGACCGAGATACTCGAGGTTTACCTGGTGGACGATGCCGGTCGCTGGCGGAACTACCCGGAGATTGTCGAATGCTTCCTGACCCCACTTTAAAAATTCGTAACGCTCTCGGTTTCGCTCGAATTCGCGTTCAGCGTTGATTAACAAGGCCGCTGCCGATCCGAAGCTATCGACTTGAACCGAGTGGTCAATGACCAGATCCACCGGAATAACCGGATTTATACGACTGGGATCTCCACCCGCAGCAGCCATGGCGGAACGCATTGAGGCCAGATCCACGACAACCGGCAAACCGGTGAAATCCTGGAGGATGACCCGTCCGGGTTTGAAGGGTAATTCCCCTCTATTGGCCTCTCTCGCCTTCCAGTTTGCCAATCTTACGACGTCGTCGGGAGAAATGACTTTGTCATCGCACTGTCTTAACAGAGCCTCTAATAGCACCCGGATAGAAAATGGCAGTCGATCTATCTCCATTACACCATCTTCCTGTAACTTGGCCAGGCGATAAAAAATCCGGTCATCGCCGGGCAATATAGACCTGGCGCCAAAGTGATCAAGCAATCGACTCATTTATATACCTTTCCGATTATGGGTTAAAGCCAGGCAGTGGGTTTATCATCAACCAGTTTCGACGGAAGAATCACGGTTAGTCGCTCGGCGGTGGTAATCTCTCCATGTCGAATAAATCTGTGACCCGCGTATAGCTGCTGCCGGCCAGCCGGCCGATTGGTTTAAGCTCTTCAAGCAACACATAACCATCCACATAGATGTCGTCGCGGATATGGATATAGGTCACCTCTCCGAACACAGCCGAGCCGCCGCCGATTCCCTCGTTGATGGCAACTATCTGTTGGAGCACACACTCAAAAGCAACCGGCGCCTCTTTCACGCGGGGAGCTCGAATCGTCTCACTTGGAACCGGGGTAATGCCCGCCCAATCGAACTCAGATTGGCCATATGGCAATACTGTTGCAGTCATATTCATCTGCTCAGCCGTTGATTCATTGGTGAGATTTATCACGAATTCTGGTACTCTCTCGATATTCCTAAGGGTATCTTTTTTTCTCGTCGTCCCGCTATGAGTCTGTGGGCAGAAAATAACAGTCATCGGATCCGTCGCTCCGACCGTAAAAAACGAGAAGGGCGCCACGTTCGCATTCCCTTCCGGATCTATCGTGCTGACCCAGGCTATTGGCCTCGGCAGGATGGTGCCGATTAAAAGCTTATAGCGGTCCTGTTGTTTTAGATCCTCAGGTCTAAGATTCATGTTCGATCATTCCTCGTGAGGAAGCCAACTATAGGGATACTCCCTGTCTTCAAACGCTAAAGCGTGTGTCGTTAAATTGAGTGGTCTAAACGTGTCCACCATCACCGCCAGTTCTTCTGTGCGCACTTTGCCGATCGACCCTTCGTAGGTTCCGGGGTGAGGACCATGGGGTATGCCGTTTGGATGGATGGTGAACGAAGCCTGCTCGATTCCCTTGCGGGACATGAAATCGCCCTCGACATAGTACAGCACTTCGTCCGAATCAACGTTTGAGTGGTTGTAGGGTGCAGGAATCGCCTGAGGATGATAGTCGAATAGCCGGGGCACGAAAGAACAAAGCACGAATCCAGGTCCATCAAAAGTCTGGTGCACAGGTGGAGGTTGGTGGACCCGACCAGTGATTGGCTCAAAGTCAGCGATGTTGAAGGCAAAGGGCCACAAGTGTCCGTCCCAGCCTACAACGTCCAGGGGATGGTAATCATAGATGAAGCTCGTAATTCGATTTCTTGCTTTAACTCTAACTTCAAACTCCCCTTGTTCGTCGACGGTTTTCAACTCATCAGGTGGGCGAATATCTCGCTCACAATACGGTGAATGCTCAAGGAATTGCCCATAATGATTGAGATAGCGTTTTGGCGGGACAACGTGTCCGTAAGCTTCCACGTTCAACATCCGCTGGGACACTCCTTCGTCAGGGAGAATGCGCCAGATTACTCCCGTTGGTATGACCAGGTAGTCTCCAGGTCCATAGCGTAGGATGCCGTATTGACTCTCTAGAATACCGGTTCCCTCATGTATAAAAATGATGTCGTCGCCATGAGCGAATTTGTACCAATACTGCATTGGTTCAGTGGGCCGGACGACATAGATAACGACCTCATTATTCCCCATCATTGGGATACGTCCACCAATAACATCTCCGCCTTCTGGGAATGGGTTTGTCCTCAAATGACGGGGTTGCAAAGGGCCTGGCTCTTCGAAAGGGATTGATATTTGGGTCTCGAGCGTTACTCGTCTTACCTGTGTCGGCCGGTGCATATGATACAGAATCGATTGTATGCCGGCGAATCCATGAATCCCCATAACTTCTTCGTGATAGAGAGATCCGTCCGACTGCCTGAACTGGGTGTGCCGCTTGTGGGGAACTTGGCCCAGCTTGAAGTAGTAGGTCATGTCAAACCTCCGGTTGGCTAAGAGTTGCCTTAACCAGCTTATTGAGCTGCATCGTCGGTCGTTTACTCAGCATTGTCCAACAGCTATAAGTTTCCTCGGCGGGCTTGCTCTCGCTCAATAGATTCGAACAGAGCCTTGAAGTTGCCCTTACCAAACCCTCGAGATCCATGTCTCTCGATTATCTCGTAAAACAGTGTCGGCCGATCTTCTACAGGTTTTGTAAATATCTGTAGCAGATATCCTTCGTCATCTCGATCGACAAGAATGCCTAGCTCAGCCAATTTATCGATCGGCTCATCTATTTTTCCTACCCGCGCCTCAAGATCGTCATAGTATGTGGTAGGCACACTGAGAAATTCGATTCCATTCTCGGATAACTCCGTAACCGTCTTTAAAATGTCACCTGTCGAAAGCGCCAAGTGTTGGACGCCTGGTCCATAATAATAATCGAGGTATTCCTGGATTTGGGATTTCCTTTTTCCTTCCGCGGGTTCATTGATAGGAAACTTCACTTTGCCTGTTCCATCTTGCATCACTTTTGACATCAATGCCGAGTACTCCGTCGAGATATCCTCGTCATCAAAGTGGACCAGTTGAGAAAAACCCATGGTGGCGGCGAAGAATTCGACCCATCGATTCATAGCCCCAAGTTCAACATTCCCAACCATGTGGTCGATATGTCCAAGGCCAACTCCCTTGGCACGATTTCCTTTTCTAGCTTGAAATCCGTTTCGCCCTTCATAACCGGGAGCAAAAGGACCTTCGTAATCGCGGCGATCGACGAACTTGATCAGGGTATCCCCGTAGGTTTTAATTGCCGAGTATCGAAAAACACCATGTTCATCCTCTTCTTGAATCGGGGGAATAGCGCCAGTTGCGCCGCGGGAAGTGGTCGCCTGATACGCATTGGCAGCATCGGGCACGGCCAAGGCTATTAATGCCACTCCGTCTCCATGAAGATAGACCTGTCGTGCTATGGGCAAGTCAGGACCCAATGCCGTCGAGAAAACGAGCCTTATATTTCCTTGCTCCAGGACGTAAGAAGCCCGTTGGCGATTCCCTGTCTCTAAGCCACTATATGCGCTTAGCTCAAATCCAAAACCTGTGCGGTAGAAATATGCGGCCTGCTTTGCGTTGCCGACATAGAACTCAACGTGGTCAATACCTTTTATCGGAAGGAAATCTTCCATAACTGCCTCCTAGCTGTGATGATACCAATTGATCGAGGAATTATATGCGGCGATCAATACAATCAAACGTTTAGTTGTTTTCTAACGCGATGTGACTTGCGTAATCTTTGATTCCGAAAAGTTTGGGTTTAGCAGAATCTGTGCAGAATCCGTCCCAAACCAGCCATACCCTGTTCGATATCATCGGGTTTGCTGTTTGAGAAATTGAGACGCAAACAGTTGTCCGGTTGTTCGTTATTCCCTGAAATGGAAGAGCCAGAACTGGCACTGAATGCGGAACCAGGAATAAAAGCGACCTGTTCGTCTTCAACAGCAATTCGCAGAAGTTCAGTCGTATTGATGTGCACTGGTAACTCTACCCAGATAAACATACCGCCGGATGGAGTCGTCCAATGAGCGGCCGAGGGAAATAGACGTTCCATAGATGCAAGCATCGTATCTCGACGGATACGGTACTCTTTACGCAGCCTGGCAAGATGTCCCGGCAAGTGCCCAGCGTCTAGATAGGCTGAAACTGATCGCTGGATCAAAGCAGAGGTTTCCAGGTCCAGGGCCTCTTTTAGAACGGTGAGCTTCTGTATTAGTCCCTTTGGAACGACCATCCAACCTAAACGGAGGGCGGGCGCTAATATCTTCGAGAAAGAGCCAACGTAAATCACCCACTGGTCGTCTAATGCCCGCAAAGGTAAGCTGGCCTCATCATCGTAGCTGAGAAATCCATAAGGATCGTCTTCGACAATAGGCACGCCGTAGGTGTGGGCAAGCTCCACAACTTTAGCAGCGCGGGAAGTGGTTATACTTACCCCCAACGGATTATGTGCATATGGTATTGCGTACAGGAACGCAGGATGCCTGCCATCCGCCAGGTGAAACTCGACGGCGTTAACGTCCATGCCTTTTTCCAGGTCGGTTGGCACGGTGATCACATTCGCTCCATATCCTGAAAGGGCTTGCTGCATTCCAGTATAAACTAATTCCTCAACTATTACTTCCCCACCATGGTTAAGAAAAAGTCGTGTTAAAACGTTAAGGGCTTGCTGGGCGCCGGTGGTGACAAAAACCTGATCTTCATAGCAGGTTACACCACGCTGCGACATCAACTCGACAATATGTCTTTTGAGCGGTAAATAAGGTGGACCGTATTGGAGGGCTCTGGGGTCTTTGGCCAGGACGAACTCGACCGCTTGACTGAACTCCTCGGCCGGGAAAAGTTCAGGCGCCGGCAGTCCTCCCGCAAAGGAGAGGATTCCCGGTCTTGAGACGACGGCCAACATCTCTCTCAGCACCGAGCGCTTGATCGAATGCGTCCAGCCAGCGTAGTTCATCTTCGGGCTATCAAGTTTTTCGGCGACAGGTGTAATGTTGATCGTCATAGTTAATTAGGAGTTGTATTCGTGGTTCAGGGGAACCTTATCCAAAGGTACAGCTGTTGAACTCTTGATCTCACGTAACACCAGGCTGGTGCGTATCTTATCCATCCCCCTTAATGGGGTTAGCTTTTCGACAAGGAATTGCTCAAGGTGATTTCTGTTTCGAACGACGATCTTTAGGAGGTAATCGTACTCGCCAGTAATGTGATGGCACTCCATCACTTCGGTCATTGACTTGATTCGTTCCTTGAAGCTTCGAATGGCTTCAGGCTCGTGGCGTCTCAGCGTCACCTGCACAAAGCACAGCATATCGAACCCTAAAGCTTCGCGGTTCAATAGAGTCTTGTACCCCTCGATGACTCCCATCTCCTCTAATTTGCGGACTCTTTTCTGCAGACCTGGAGGAGAAAGATCGACTCGCTTTGCCAGCTCAGTACTTGTGACGCGGGCATCGTCCTGCAAATGTCTTAGGAGAGCCCGGTCTTTATCATCCAGATGCTTATTCATGTCAATTAGGCTTGATTAGGAAATTCAACTTATTATAAGCTAACCGGTTCATTAATTCAATGAATCCAGAAAAATGGTTACGATTATTAACTACAATACCGCAATCGGTTAATAAATCAATCCCTGACTATTCGAACAGGCCAATTTCCACTGCTTCGTTCAATATAATTATCGCGAACAGAAGCAAATTCCCCGTCTAATTGCGATAGTCTCCTCACCCCTCTACCAGTCAAAACATCCGGATCGATAGTGCGGATTTTTGTGCTCACCCAGAACTCTGGCTCCGAGTCATCCCAGATGAACTGTGTATCCGTAGAGATTAAACTGACACACTCGCTGACAAATGGGTCTTCGTTGCCTTGGAGCTTGGCCCACAACTCGATGTCACCTCCCCAGAAGTCTTCTTCTTTTATGGCCCCTAACTCCATGGCTTTTCTGATAGCCATCGCAGTTAATTCGTAAAGAGCCACTTCACGAAAATTCGCCCAACTTGCCTTATCCGCCGAAATATATGCGTATCCAAACCAACGAGCGGCATCTAGATCGTCGACGACTATCCGTTGTTTTCGAGTGACCAGATGTGAAAGTGCCCAGTCAACTTCATCATCTGTGGCGATATTTAGACCTAGCGCGTCTCTAAGGAAGTAGTCGATACGATCGGCGCAGAGAGCTGGAGCGGGTTGCTCAAGTAACGAAAACGAATCAACTTCGATAAATCTCCTCCAGTCATATTTATACTCGCTCAACAAACCGGGAAGGTCAGTCGAAGAGATATAGGACTCCATAATTGCATCGTGATAATTCTGCGTCTCATGACTGTGAAAGACATAATCAATCACATGACTAAAAGCTGTATGGCTCACATCATGAAGGAGTGCGGCAATCTGTTCTTCCAACCCCCCTCCCAGCCTTTCAACCAACAACATCGTGCCAAGAGAATGATCAAATCGGGTCGTAGGCGCGGTTAATCCAATCAACCCTGTTACTCCATGTTGCATGACACCATTCAGACGACTGACGGCAGCTGAATTTAGGAGCTGCACGACCACTGGTTCATCGATATGAACCTGACCATAGATTCTGTCGTTATATCTCATTTCAAAACAGTCATCCGCGCCTTTTTGAAAATCGATACAGTTTACAACCAATGGTCCAATGAGTCCTGTTAGCCAAAAAACCCAGCCATTTATCAGAATAACCGTTCTTCCATGTAAACACCCGCTAAGAATCGTCCGTCGAGTTGCTAAATCCGCTTGCCGACTCGAGGTGTATTGGATTAAACTGTCTTCTATGAGGTATAAGTCCTTATCGTTCGGAGTTTTTCTTCTGATATTTGCCGCTGCATGCCGGAGCGACCAGGGATTGCTAAAGGGCACTTCTTTAGAGTCGACTACGCAAAAATCTATCGCACCCTTATCCGATACATCTCTCCCCCTGGGACTGGCTGAATTAATCGAAGAACCAGACAAATACGAAGGAAATCACCTGCAACTCAACGGAGCTCTGGAACGTGCGCCTGCCATGGATTGTGATACTAAAACTAGAGGCATACCTGCGTCCTGGATCCTGTTCGACGGTGAGAGCGAGATTCCGGTTGCTGGTCTTTCAACCGAGCTAAACAGGGCTGCTTCGGGGATCTCAAGTACGATTCTCGAAGGGAGATGGGTCAAATGGCAGGGACCACATGGCTGTGGTCGATCAGCCGAGACAGTCGAATTATGGTATCTAGATGCTTATCGCGTCGTATCACCCAATCCAATCGCTCTTGTGCCGGTCATTTCTCAAAATCCCGATCAAATCACCGGCAATTTAGTTGTTCGCAGTTCACCCGAAAGCTCTGCTGAAGCAACCGTAACCGCAACGCGACCTATTTCGCCTGATGAGATAGGGACGCCATCTCCAATGGCTCCCACACCTATTCCCCTGGTCGACCAACCGTCGGTAACTGAAACCGGAACCGCTTTGCACATTTTCACGCCGGTTATTGCACCTGAATTAATTCAACCTTCACCTACGCCGACTCAACGCTCTAATGGTGTGACATCTACGTCAGCACCCGCTGCGACCCCAACCACTCCAACGCCGACTATGACTGTGGAGAATACGCCATCAGCCACGGTAACCACGGCAGCTCCCTTGATCATCTTTAGGATGGAACTCGAGGTGAGTTCGATAGAGACAGGCCGGCTGGGTGTAAATGAAGTGCACCGCTGGACCCATACGATAACGGAAACGAGACGCCTGTCTGTCAGCGTCGCATCGGATTATTTCCTGGACACCTCCATTAAAGTAATCGATCCTGCGGGCCTAACTATTGTCGATCAGAACTTCACCGCCGAAGGCCTTCCAGAGATCGTGGTAGGGATAACGTTGATCGAGCCAGGACTATACGATATCCTCATCAGCTCGCCCTCAGGCGATTCGGGTAATTATGCGATCCTGATTAGCGATGATGAATCATATCCCTTCATTTTTCAAAGAACATTGTTAGTCGGTGACAGCGGTAGCGCGTTTATGCAACAAGCGACCGACCATTTTTGGCATTTCACTGGCGCCGCAGGTCAGGCAGTAACTATCAGTGTAGTCCCAAGAGACAGCTCAGATCTATTCCTGAATCTATTCGGCACAGACGGGGTATCGCTAATCAGATTTCACGACGAGACCGCAGCCGGAGAGCCTGAGCAGTTAATTGGCTACATTTTGCCTGATACCGGGATCTACTCGCTTCGGATAGGTGAATTCAATTTCGGTAGCGCCGATTACGAGATTTTTCTGGCGGAAGGTTAATACTACCTCTGCCATACTTTGTCCAAACCCAAGCATATTTAAGGAGAAACTTGTGAAACTTGATCTAAATAGACCAATGATCCTGGTAGCGATCGTGTTAATCATGGGCCTGGCTGCCTGCTCTACTGAATCCGCGGAGGATGCTTCCGCCACAGTGGAGCCGACCAAGGAGACAACATCAGTCGATGAGGACACCAATGTTATCCAACCAACCCCTGAACCTGTGGAAGAGCCAACCGACGCCCCAAAAACGGACGAGACTGATGGATCTGAAATCTCCGTTACTGCTTCGGCATTCGATAAGTATGGCGGGGCGAGTGAAGAGGATGTCGTCACAACTGATAGCGGTCTGCAGGTAGCCGTCCTTAAAGAGGGAGAAGGTGATTCCCCTGAGAGCGGGCAGATTGTGAGCGTGCACTATACTGGTTGGTTGGAGGATGGCACCGTTTTTGATAGCTCGGTCGAACGAGGCACTCCCTTCCAGTTTCCGCTCGGTCAAGGGGCGGTAATCGCCGGATGGGATGAAGGCATTGGCCTTCTCAACCAGGGTGGAAGAGCTCGTCTAATAATCCCTTCCGATCTTGGCTACGGTGAACGTGGCTCTGGAACTATTCCACCAGGTGCAACGCTAATATTTGAAGTTGAGTTGTTGGAGATTTTGCCAGGTTCGCCAGAATCTCCTGAAGAGATAAGTGAAGATGATTTTATCGTTACCGATACTGGTCTGAAGTATTTCGACATTGAAACGGGTTCAGGTCCAGAACCGGTCAATGGACAACTTGTGGTTCTTCAATTCACTCTCTGGTTAGATGATGGCACGAAGTTGGCAAGTTCATACGATGGCGGTCAGGCACTCCAGTATGTGCAAGGTTCAGGTGAGCTATTTCCCGGATTCGAAGAGGGCATTGCAACAATGCAGGTTGGAGGGATTCGACAATTGATCGTCCCGCCTGATCTTGCTTATGGTGAGATCGGCGCCGGCGGTGGACAGATACCTCCTAACTCGACGCTAATATTTGAGGTGGAACTGTTAGAGATACAATAAGCGATATTGCAATACTGTAATCTGGGAAGTGGAATCAACTTCCCCCATCCTCTAATGGCAGGAATGTCGGAGGTCGAACATGACGGCGATTGCGTAGCATGAAGAGATCATTGATTTTCGTCGGCATCCTGCTGACTACACTTCTCGGAAGCGCAATTTTGATGGTTGGATGCCAGGGAGAAATCGAGGGACCAACAGAGGCTGTACCGACGATCGAGGAGCAGCCGCTGGTTGCAGTCGAGGTACCGCTCACAACGCTGTTGCGAAATCCTTACACCTTCGAGGACGAGCTGATCCAGATATCAGGTCAATATAAACAGCTTCCACTCATGGTTTGTAGAACCGATCCCCACCTATCTCCAGCAACATGGGCCTTAGTGGATGGCCCGATAGAGATAGCGGTAGCTGGTTTCGATACGGTCCTTCGACAGCTAGGTGATGACGAGGGTCCTCTTATCGTGGAGGGTTACTGGCAGTTCTGGGATGGTCCGGTGGGCTGTGGAAGAAGAGCTCCCGAAAAAGAGATCTGGCATCTCCAGGTATCAAGAATAATCTCGCCTAATCCCTTGAGCATTGCCTCTGTTGTGGATCAGCCCCTGGTCGAAATTCAAGAGGAAACACCTATATCCGGACCGATGATCGAGGTAACAGAGGTGGCTGTACCTCGATCAAGCACGCCCTTCGCCCAGATCCCAACGGCGACACCTCTGTCGATATCTACGGCGACTGTCCTACCTGCACCCTCTAACACCCAGGAGGCGACTGCGACTCCGCTATCATCGCCAACATCGCCAACGGCGACGCCAAGTGATGTTCGGACAAATACACCTGAACCGACAGTCGAGGGCGAAGTAACAAACACGCCAACCGCGACAGCGACGCAAACGGAACCGGGTCCAACATCAACTGCGACTTCAACTCGTACTCCTAGTCCAACTGAAACATCCACTAGTACACCTGGTGGTGGCACCCTTGCCTACGAGCGCATCGTTAGGGGCGAGATTGGGATTGAGGGGGTTCATTTCTGGAATTTCGAAGCGCTGGAATACGACATCATCTCTGTCAGTGTTGGACCTTCGACCGGTCTGGACCTTGCCCTGGAGCTGATAGACCCAGACGGGATGACTATCTCGGTTAAGAACGACGAGCCGGCTGGCCATGGAGAATCGCTGGGCAAGATTACCTTGGAAATTAGCGGCGAATTCGAAGTCGCAGTGCGGGCTGTCGGCGGAACATCAGGAAACTATTCGGTCGTATTGACGAACAATGATTCAGAAACTTTCTTGGATTTCAAGGAAAATCTCGTATATGGGGGGATTGGCACCGGAAATCTACCGGAGAGCACTGATCACCTGTGGGATTTCGAGGCAATATCCGGTGATGTCGTTACCATAGAGATCGATCCGGCCAGTGTGGATGACATGGTGCTTTTTCTGATTGCCCCGGACTCGACCGAGTTGATATTCGTCGATGAGAATGGACCAGGTGATGGGGAGCAGATTGTCAGCTATGTGATTACTGAGGATGGAATATATTCGATTCGGGTGGGTGAGTTAGAGTTCCAGCCGGCATCCTATACGGTGACTCTTGACGCTACTTGACCAGCCGTAAGCTGGCCGCAGCTTACCTGGTCGATTAGGGTTAAGGTATGATTGTCAGTTGGACTCCTACTTCAGACTTTGACCGCCGATTTGGTGATTCAGGGCAAGACTCGTTCACAGCAATTTTAACCGTTTCGTAATCTGAATCAATTTGCAGCTACCCACCGGCTAGCTTCAATCAACTTCCTTGAATCAGCAGAATGGCTCAGATTTTCCACCAGCTGCTATAACGCTGCTCCTCCCAAGGATCCGCCTCGTTATGGTAGCCGTTTCTCTCCCAAAAACCTCGTTCATCCTCCGACAGGAATTCGAGAGCTCGAAGCCATTTACCACCTTTCCAGAAATAACCATTCCAGGATTCACTCCGATCAGGAAAGGATCCTACAACAACTCGCAGTGGCCACCCGTGTTCAAGTGTTAGGGGCACGCCGTCAAAATGGGTCGTTAATAGTACATTGTCCTGGAGCATAGCCTCAAGAGGTAGATTGGTCGTATAGCCTTGTTCACAATGCTGAATTACGAATTTTGCTTCCGGCTTTGGTATAACAATTTCTTCTTCGACCAGGGTTTTTAGTGAAACCCCTTCCCAGACAGTATCGAATTTGGACCAACGTGTTACACAATGAATATCAAGAGTCGTGCTTGTTCTCGGCAACGCATTGAACTCTTCCCAATTCCATTGCTTGTCTTGCTCGACCAATCCAAAAATCCGGAAATCCCATAAGGCGAGATCGGTCTTTGGCGTCCGCCCGTAATGAAGCACGGGAAACTTCTGGGTCAAGGATTGCCCGGGAGGCAGCCGGTTTTGTGACCGCACTTTCTTCTCTGCCTCGCGTCTGTTTAGCAAGCTCATCAACACTGTTTTACTCCTGGCTACCAACATCTAATATGGATGGCAACGTCCCTGTGCACGATCGATCGTCCTGATAATACCTTTCTTAGTGCCCGTAGCCGATGATACCTGAATTATAAGGAAACATCTTACATCGGCCATACATTAAGCTGATCATCTCATAGAATGATGCGGGGTTGATAGTTGGTTATTGGCAAATCGCTGCCAGCGTTTAAACTCTGTTGTACTTGATGGAATTGACCAAGAGCCTATGTCACACAATGAAGTAAGTTTCCTCAGAGATAAAACTTATATCAGCGTATCGCTAGACCATTTCTTCGTCGACGTCCTTAATAGCAGTCGAGCGTTGGTTGTGGCGATCATCGCCGTCAATATTGGCCTCTCCAACGCGCAAGTTGGTCTCGTCTTGCTGCTTTACAACATCGGTAGCGCTCTATCCCAGCCATTCTTTGGACTTCTGGCCGATCGTTATGGTTCTAAATGGCCAATATTGGGTGGCGTCGGCTGGATGGTCGCAATGTACGCACTTGCCACGCTTGCCGGTGATTGGGCCGCCCTGGTCTTATTGACAATCGCCGGTCTTGGTTCAGGCGCCTTTCACCCAGCTGGGACGAAGTACGCTGGGGAGGCTAGTGAACAGTCGGAAACACAAGCAACCGGTGTGTTTTTTGCCGCCGGACAGAGTGGGCTGTTTGCTGGACCGATACTGGCCGGATTGCTTCTTGATTCATTCGATCGACCCGGCTATCTGATCCTTCCTGCTCTGGCTGGCACTGCCCTGGTGATCGGCTGGAGATGGTCGTCGAAAAACAGCAAAAGCGCCCATCGCGATTTGGAAAGCCAGATGAAATCTTCCGACGATATCAGAAAACGGGGTCGTCCATCCAATTTCCGGCGTACGCTTATCGCTCTCATTGTCATCATCATTGCAACGAGCACAGTCAGCATTGCGACGATCAATCTGGGCAGTAAGCTCTTCACAGAACTGGGCTACTCGGCGTTCTATGTCGGGCTTATGGCGGGGATCTATATGCTTGGATCCGCTGTTGGAGGCATCATTGGAGGTGCATTGGGCGACCGCCACGGACGACGCCTGCCAATCCTGATCGGAGTACTGGGTGCAGCAGTTCCCTTTTTCGTTTATATCGGCGCATCTGACTTTACGCGTCCCGTGATATTGTTGGTGGCCGGATTCTTCGGCGGAATGCCACATAGTGTTTTGGTCATAGCCGCCCAGTCTCTTATACCTGGCAGACGGGCATTCGCTTCTGGTCTTGCATTGGGATTGATGTTCTTTAGCGGTGCCATTGGAACCCTGGTTCTGGGCATAATCGCGGACGAAGTAGGGTTGGCGGTCGCTCTAAGAAACGCGTCATTCATTCTATTGTTAGCCGCTTTTGCAGCCCTCATCCTTCCAAACCGAGCCGTGGTCAAGGTGAGATGATGTGAAGGGGATCGTGCCGGCTCCTTGCACCAAGAGGATAGACTAAATCGTTTTAGTTTCAGGGGTGCCGACTTGGAGCCTGATATTCTCGGCAAAACTCACCGCGCGCTCGGCAGCGGTTCCGGTATAAGAGCCGGCAGCTAGGAGACCAGAGATCTGATCAGCGCTAAGGTAGCGGCCGATTCGCTCGTCAGATGATAGGTGATACTGCAGAGGGTTTTCGTCTCCGTTTTTCACCGCTTCCCAAGCTGACAGGCTCGCTTCTCTCAACCACTCGTACGCTTGCTGCCGGTCCGCCCCCTTTGCGACCAGGAAAGTGAGTAATCTCTCGATCGCTGCAAAAGGCCCGTACTTCTGTAAGTTTCGCGTCATGGCACGCCTATCTAGCACCATGCCAGTTATCAAACGTTGCGCTTTGACAACAATTTCCTCAGTCGCCAGGAAAGCTTCGGGAAAGATGACGCGTCTGTTTGCCGAATCATCCAGGCTGCGCTCAAGAATACTCTGGCTGGCATTATCCCAGGCTACTGCTGGTAGCTTCCCAATGTAGCGAGCAAGCGAGCAGATGTTTTCTGCAATTATGGGGTTGCGTTTAAACGGCATAGCCGATGATCCAGTCTGATCGCGACCAAATGGCTCTGCCCACTCTCCAACAGCCGGTGACTGCATCAAACGGAAATCCAGAGCGAATTTATTCAGCGACGCGGCTACCCCTGCCAGCGCGCTAAGTACATCAAGATCTTGTTTGCGCGAATAGATTTGAGTTGCGATTGGATAATATGGCAAGTCCAATATGGACATTGCCTCAGCTTCCAACTCCGCCGCCGATACGCCCGAGCCTTCCAACATCTCAACAAAGGTAGCCTGCGTTCCGACAGCTCCTTTAAAACCCTTGCCGCGTACCGTCTCTTCGAGTGCCCTAAGAGAGGTTAGATCCTCAGCTAAATCCTGGGCGTAGACAGATAATCGGTATCCAAGTGTCGTCGGTTCAGCCGGCTGAATATGAGTATAGGCCATGACCGGTAAGTCAGCCGTCTGTTCGATCCGTACCGCAAAGGCGAGCAGTAGTTCTTCAATCAGCGCTATGAGCAAAACCAGGGCATTGCGAACCATGAGCGCATCCACATTATCAGTGATATCGGCGCTCGTCGCCCCCCAATGAATGATCCCGCCTCCGACAGGGCACTGTTCTGCATATACACGAATCTCAGCCATTACGTCATGGCGAACCAACTCCTCGATCTCCTGAGCTCTGGCGATGTTTACATCCTGTTGGTGCTCTTCGAGGTCCTCCAACTGCTCCCGAGTTATTAATCCTGCCTCGTATTGAGCTGTAGCCAGGGCCACCCACACCCGACGCATGAGCCGCCGCTTATTATTTTCGGACCAGAGCTGGCGCATGGACGAGCTTCCATATCGCCAGGTAAACGGCGACAAATATGTTTCGTAATCGTACGACATCGCTGCTCCTATCTCACCATGCGTTCTGTTCTAACTGGCTGCACAAATCCGCTGGGGTCTTCGCCGTCACTGTAGTGCGACCGCCTGGAGCAGTAACGTTTCCTTAAATTCTAAATGGTTTAGGTGACTCTCCCTGATATGAGCATCAGTTGCCGGTATTCTGTATTGAATAGAACCGGTTCATTTGGAAACTAATCGGCATAAGCCTCTTCCACTGCGACTCTGCTCTTTGACCGCTTTCGTTTGATGTTGCGACGAAACTGCTGCTGAAGCGCCCGGGTTTCTTCAAAGAGACGATCTCTCTCAGCATCGATCGCCGCAAGAATCATCAGATTATTATCTTTCTGCTCGTGAGTTAGTTTTACTTTTCGCTTGGCCATTCTTTCAATATCCCTTCAAGAGCACTATCCCTTGGTACGCAGAGAGTTAGCCGCTCTCCGATTTACCTGAGCAAAGCTCCAGTCTGTATGAATCCTCAATTGTTTCTGGGGTATCAGGCGATCGCATCGTGTATCATGTATGTCGTGGAATAATCTACCAATGCCTGTAGACCTATTATACCACAGTTGCAAACTTCTGATCTTGGCACGCTTTGAACCTAACGAAGCACCTGATAATTAGGTGCTTCTTTGGTTATCAAACCCCATGTGGATGACTTTCTAGCAGGCCAGCATTTGTTATTCGAACAAAAGTTGCCTTGCTGCGAAGCTCTTGAAGGTTGGCAGCGCCGACGTAGCCCGTGCCTGAACGTTGCCCACCCATCATGTGGTGGACGACATCATTGAGCCGGCCCTTATAGGGAACTTGTCCTTCAATCCCTTCAGGAACCAGTTTGGCTTGAATGTTATCCCCGGCTGATGGTTCTAATGTGCTTGCGTATCGATCGGCACCGTGTCCATGCATTGCTCCAAGACTACCCATACCACGGTAGATCTTATATCGCTTGCCCTCGTAAAGAATGATCTCCCCCGGGCTTTCCTCCAGGCCTGCAAGCATCGAACCTAGCATAACGCAATCTGCTCCGGCAGCCAGCGCCTTTACGATGTCACCACTGTACTTGATGCCGCCATCGGCGATAACTGGTACCTGGTGTTTTCGAGCCTCCACGGAACAGACCATGATGGCCGTTATTTGAGGTACACCTGTCCCTGCTATCACTCTCGTCGTGCAAATGGAGCCGGCGCCAATGCCAACCTTTATAGCATCTGCTCCTGCGGAGATGATATCTCTTGCTCCTTCCGCGGTAGCCACATTTCCGGCGATTATTGGTAGCTCCGGATACCTTCGCTTGGCTTCGCTCAATGTATCAAGGACTGACCGGCTATGACCGTGAGCGGTATCAATAACGCAAGTATCCGTCCCTGATTTAACGAGGGCTTTTAGCCGCGCCAGCCCTTTTTCCCCAACTCCAATAGCCGCGGCACAGAGCAATCGACCTCGCTGGTCAGAAACTGCCATTGGATAGTCGAGTTTCTTCATGATGTCTTTGACGGTTATTAAGCCTTTCAAGAATCCATCGTCATCTACCAGAGGAAGCTTTTCAATTCGGTGCTGGTGCAACACATTCTTCGCCTCTGCCAGTGAAGTTCCAACCGGGGCAGTGATGAGATTGTCCACGGTCATAAATTCGCTGATCGGTTGTTGCCCAGGGGAAACGAAGCGAATATCACGATTGGTCAATATGCCCACCAGACGTCCGCGAACATCGGTGATCGGAACGCCTGAAATATGGTAGCGACTCATTAAAGCCTCAGCTTGCTCGAGGGTAGAGTCGGGCTGCAAGGTGATCGGATCGACTATCATACCCGCCTCAGAACGCTTTACTTTATCCGCCTCCTGCGCTTGTTCACCAGACGAGATATTCCGGTGTAAGACGCCGATGCCGCCCATGCGAGCTAAGGCAATCGCCATTCGTGACTCCGTCACCGTGTCCATTGCCGCCGATAAAACAGGGATGTTCAAAAAAAGATCGCCAGCCAATCGCGTCCGAAGATTGACTTGCGCGGGTAATACCTCGGATCTTCCAGGAGTAAGCAACACATCGTCGAACGTCAGAGCAACATCTTTAAATCCATCGACCGTTGTCATTGGCAATCCCTTTTGTTCAAAAGACTCATCGAGTATGGGGGAAAATCATTCAAAGCGCGGAGGTGTGACTGCATTCGGTGGTAAATCGCGATCGCGATCTTTTTGACGGGAGGAACTCCGGTGCACTGACCAGATATAACAAAAGATCTATTTGAAGTCCGGATCAATCGAAATATGTCTTTACGGATTGTGCTCCAATCTTGACCTCAAGAAAACAGGTGCTTGGAGGTTAATCGGCCTCTCGTTTGGGTTTAGGCTTCCGGATACGACGTCTCCGTCGTCGATTAGTCCAACTTTCCGGCAACTTTTCATTCCGGTACAGCACGATCAGTACACCTGCAAGAGCGATCAAGATAGATATTACCATTGAATAGGTGATAGGGGTGTTCCCGAATGCAGGTTGATCTGGTCGGAACAGCTCGATCCAAGCCCTTCCAGCGCCCCACCAAATCATGAAAATGCCAAAGAGTGTGCCGAAGGGCCATTGCTCACGATATTTCCTGTTTAACAGCACGAGAACGACAAATCCCAGGAGAAGCCAGAGCGATTCATACAAAAACGTGGGGTGAAACCGTTCATCAAGCGGGTATTGAGCCAGATCATTATAGGGTGGTGTGCGAGGTGGTTCTACCAGTATTCCCCAAGGAAGGCCGGTCGGCGGACCGTGTAGCTCCTGGTTGATAAAATTTCCCCAACGTCCGATCGCCTGGGCGATCAGCAAAGCGGGACCAGCGACATCCGCATATAGCCAAAAATTCTGTCTTCTCCAGCGTATGTAGACGTAAGCCAGAATTGCCGCCCCGATAAATCCACCCAGTATGTTTAATCCCCCAGCCCGTACATTTACTATAGCGCCCAACGAGTTGTATTGATCCCCGCGGCCCGCAATGACTTCCTGAATAACATACCAACCTCGGGCAAATATGAAGCCAGCGACGATGACCAGAATTAAACCGTTATAGAATTCATCTGGATTACCGCCGCGTTTTTTCACCTCGCGACCAGCCCAATATGCACCGATAGCGATGCCCAGGGTGACGATAATACCATACCAGTGAATATCGAATCCATCTCCAATTGGTACGGTGAATGCTATCGGGTCGGTTTGCAGAAAATCTAGCATCTATCAGATCCTGTTTCTATGATTACTCAATATAACCTAATCCTCGAAGTCGCCGTACCAACTGCTCGTCCGCATCGATGTCCAGGGGTGCTCCCTCTGCAAGCATCTCGCTCTGGGCCTTAGCGATATGGACAAACTGATCTAATTCCCTATTTAATTCATCGGTGATGTCAGGTCGCTTCTCTATCTGGTTGCTCAATTCCAGGGGATCGGAGCTTAAATCAAAAAGTTCGTCCGCAAGCTCTGAAACTTGTATTAGCTTAAAATGCTCCTTGACAATCGCCCGTCGGGTCGCCAGGCAACGGAAACGCTCTAATAATTCAGGTTGGCGATGCTGAACAGCTTTCGCAAAGTTGATTGGCGGGTAAACTTCAGAGAAGACTGTGTTGTTTTCCGCATCCCGGCCGTTCAGCGACTCCATTAGGGTCAGAGCAGCAACATCACCCCCAACCTGATTAGTGTCCTCATCGATCTCAATGCCGGCTGCTTCTACGATTGTGTGGTAAATCCGGCGAGTACTAACCGGGGACTCGACTAAAGAGTCAGCGACGATTTTATCAGGCCAATGAATAATCATCGGGACATGTATCAGTTCCTGATAAGCTACGAAAGCGTGTCCAAAATAACTGTGTTCCCCAAGCCCATCGCCGTGATCCGATACGATTATGGTCAATGTGTCGTCCGCATTGGCACGTTGGCTTAAGAACTCAAATAAGGAACCAAGGTAATCATCCTGGTAGGCGACCTCAGCATCATACAAGTCGCTCAGCACGCGATATTCTAGCTCATCTAACGGCTTGTCTAGGGGTGCTGCCCATCTGTAAGCTTCTCGATTCCAGCGCCGCAAGATGTCACGGGCATCTTTATTATTCCGCATGTATGGAGCCAGTCGATCAACATACTCGCCTGGTGGCCAAAACGGGAGGTGAGTTTCCATCAGATTTACGAAGAGGAACAGCGGTTGATCTTCATCCGCTTTTTCTCGTTCGCTTAGCAGATGAACGATATCTCGTACAGACCTTTCGTTCTGACCTTTGAAATTCACCAGTCGGGACCATAACGGTGTTAACCAGGAATTAAGCGAGATGCGGAAAGCAAGATCGGATTGGCCAAAGAAATTCTGGATTGGATAAGATATTCGTCGGAGAAATTGTGTGTAGCTCTCAAGCATCCAATTGAATGGCCAGGGCAATCTTGTCGAATGCTTTGGCATGCTTGGTATCGCGCCTCCGTAGTTGTAGAAACAATCGAAGCCGCGCTTGAAACCGTTATTCAGAACACCAACCAGCGGGTTATTACAGAATCCAATCGTCTTGTATCCAGAGGCATGAAGAATTTCGGCTATGTGGGGAAGATCAGGTCCCAGGGTTTGATTTGACTGAGTCACCTGATGCGCCGTCGGGTATAAGCCGGTAAACATTGAAGCATGGCTCGGGATCGTCCATTGAGCTGGGGAAATTGCGTTCTTGAATGTTGCCCCACTTCGGGCAAAGGCATCCACATTTGGCGAGATACTTTGGCCGTTTTCTTCAGACACGTATCCATAGCAGCCCAGTCGATCGGCGCGTTGGGTATCCAGGACGATAAATATGATGTCAGTCTGACTCATGAATCTGATCTCGGATCCTAGTATAGCGGGTTAGGACGCAAAATTCACGGGGACAGCGGTGCGCGCAAGCAGATCCGGTAGTTTGATATGGATCTCTTGAGTCCACTTCCGGTCACGGGGCAAAATGGTAGCTAAACTGGAATGGCGTCAAAGACCAGAAAGTAAGATCCTCCATCTCCAGCGTAATCACTTACGATAACGGTATATTCTCCTGACTCTTCAAGTGTAATTCCAAAGATTAACTCTTCTTCTCCGCTCAAACTATCGTCGACAGTTTCGATTAGTTGGTCATCGGGACCATACAAAGAAAGAACTCCATCCAGGTCTTCTTCTCCCAGTAGAAATATCGACACCTCTACCGGCTCATCTACTATGAATGTCCAGGCATGCATCTCCTCGACGCCCAGGGTGGTTGATACTGGTACACTTGAAGTTAGCTCTCCCTGGTCCGTCACACCAAGTAGATCGAGGGTGAATGTTTCAACAGATAAAGTATAACTACCGCCATCCCCAAAGAAGTCTCGTACGACAATGAGATACTCGCCATCTGTCGGGATATTGACGTTCACCAGACGTTCTTCCTCTCCCGTAAATCCCGAATCTCCAAACACTAGCAGTTCGCCTTCCGGATCGTACACCTCGAGCACACCATCCATGTTCTCGCTTACTTGAAGAGTGATGTTGACTGTCGCCGGGCCTTCTGCGAAAACCCACGAATGGGCCTGCTCGGCCGTCATGTCGCCATTGACAGTCTCATCCAAACCGATGGTGCCCTGCAATGCCGCATCGATATCTGACTCTTCCCCATTCGCACCGCCTTCATCATCTACCACTTCGTCGTCGTCTTCAGGGGGCTCTTCAGCATCCACGTCGGGGACTCCCCCTGTTTCAAGTTTAAATTCTACCGCCTCATTCTCGATACCAGTTGGACAGACCGCCAGATCGGCCTGAAGTATGCAATCTGACCAGGCCGCGTCTTCGTCCCCAGGTAGCAATTGGACCAAACGACCCACTGCGTTCTCTAGCCCATCAGAACTCGAGGCTAGGACGACGACGTTCCGGTGATCGCCTTCCTGATAAAGTAAAATGATCGCTGTGCCAGACATCTGGAAACTTCCAAGGGCCGAGTCAATGCGGCGAATGATTTCCTCGTCCTCCTCGGTCTCCTCATCGAGAGTTTCGTCCCCTTCCTCATCGCTCATTTCATCTGGCGGTTCTTCATCTAGGGGTTCTTCATCTAGCGGTTCTTCATCTAGGGGTTCTTCATCTAGGGGTTCTTCGCCAACATCATCTCCAACGGTCTCGTCATCTTCCAGAACTATATCTTCATCTTCATCCGTGATCGGCGGCTCAATGACGATTGAGATTCCAAATTGGCCAATGATTTCCTCAACTTCTTCGCTTTGATTGAAGAGGCCGAGGAAAAGTGTATCTTGTCCCTCATTATGCTCATCGGAGAGCTGCAGATTCTTTTCAGCGCTACTTAGCGCACGCTGAAGAGAATTAATCTCGTCATAAGCATCAGGGCCCAAATCTGGATCTCCGGTATATACAAGATCCACATCTTTCTGAAAGAAGAACGGAAAGTCGCTTAGAATATATTCCCGCTCTGCGCTTGTTAAGAAGTCAGCAATATTGGCGATGAATCGACTGTTATCGTAGACGGTGTGATAGGGATCTGACAGAAAATCGATATCGCCCACTGCAAGGACTCGATCCTTACTCGCGCTAGCGGCTAGAATTAATCCTCCCGGACGGTCAGTTGCCGAGGACCATGTATCGTCGTCGCCCAATAGTATCGGCTTGGCACTGCCGCCAACTTGAATAGAATGTGCGCCGTAAAACGCCAACTTACTAATATCCTCTGTTAGATCGCTTTCGGAGATTGAATCGCCTCTAAGAATGATATTGCGGAAATTGCCCTCGCTCTCCACTGTGTTGTAGAGATAATCACCGCTATAAGCCAGGTCAAACTCGTTCGCCAGGCTATTTAGAGGAATCTCATCTGAATCGATGGAAAAGTTAATTTCGAAGAAATCATCATCGAACTCAACTGTGAAACGAGTCGGATCGCCGACAAGTAGAAGGCGCCCTCCATGATCTACAAAATCAGAGACAGATTGAATCTCCTCTTCAGAAAAAGTCGTGAGAGGTGCGATCACCATAAACGCATCAACTCTACGCAACTCGTGGCCAAGATCTCCCCCGTCAAACGGAACAAGTTCGTACCCTCTTGCCGACAGCCGGCTATCGAGAAAGCTAATTTCTTCCAGCGCGAAATCATTTTCATGGAAATAATCCAAGAGTATGAGTCCTTCGCCCCTTTGTGGTTCGTCGGTAAATTGACCCGCCTCTGGTGTTGGTACCTGATCCGCCACCTCGCTTACGGAGAATATTGGGACATCCGGTCTGTCAGTAATATCGTAATAGGTGAGCCGCAGTATGATGAGAGGTAGGGCAAGCAAGACGATGAAAATAAGGAGAAGAATTAACATGCGTCGCATGATGGCTCCTATTAGGTCGATTGTCCGGTTGGCTTCATTCTACAGTGAATAACCTGTTGGTTCTTATCTAGCGATTGTTCAATGGCTCAACGTATCGATAATATATGCCTGTTGGTAAATCCACTGGCGGCTTCCACAACAATTGGGCATCTACAGCTTCAGGCCGGTACTCCGATCTATTATCGTCGTCAAATAATTCAGCGAAAGCTAAAGGAAATAACTCTACAATCTCGTACTTTCTTAGACCTGCCAACTCGGCCGCCCTCTGTATCGCTCCATTAGTCGGCGCCAAGCCATCTATTAATCCCATCTGCTGAGCCTGGATTCCGCTATAGATCTCAGCCCGTGAAAGGATCGTCGGATCAACGTTCAGCAGGTCGCCACGGCCGATCTCAATCGCTTCCAGGAAGGATAGTTTCGCCATCTCTAGCTGGCGAACCATGCTGTCTTCAGAGCCCCCGAATGCCTTGTAGGGTCCTGTCGTCAGTACGTCTTCCTCAATAAATACCGGTCCAGGAGCAATACCAATAACTCCGATGCTTCCTACGGCCGAAGTTGGCTTAGCGAATATCTCGTCTGCGGCAGCAGCCATGTAATAGGCGCCACTGGCTGCTAGCTGATCTATAGAAGCTACGACCGGTAACTCTTCCCTTGTATTCAGCACATCGAGAAATATCTCCTCGCTGTAGGCGGCTGATCCTCCAGGACTATTGATCACCAGAACGACCGCCTTTACCGACGGATCCTCCCTTGCATAGGCCAACTGCTCCCCTATCTCGAATGCGGTAAAGCTATAAATATCATAGTCCAGGCGAATAATGCCCACCTTCGGCTCTGGCATTAGCCTGGAAGCCAGGAATATCCCCAACGCCAATGGAACGACAACCAGAATAAAAAGCGTAATTATTGTCCGCAAAGGCGAGCGTCTGGCCTCTCTTTCTTGTGTAGCTTCCTCTTCCACAATTCAACTCCCTTTCCTGCCTAATTCTAGTTAGTACTCGGTAGACAAAAAAAAGTAAATTTCCAGGACTATGTCTCTCAAAGCATTTCGAACGAGTTTACCGACCTGAACAACGCCCGTCTCTCGTGCAAATAAGCTGTTCGGTAAGCGTGCTCCTCCACAAAATCTTAATATGGATAATAGCATAACATGTCGACTCTGAAGCTGCCAGCGTTCATTACCAGGCACTCAGAAGGCACGCATCAAAAACGCCATCGGCCAGTTAACGGCTTACGCACGCTAATATGATTGCATAATACGCTTGCATAATATGCTTGCATAATATGCTTGCATAATATGCTTGCATAACATGCTTGCATGACGACACATCCAGGATCCGAAAAATAACCTGCCACAATGATTCACAGTTTTGCACTAATTAGTGAGCCGAAGAATAAGATTTGATCTCTCGTCTCGACCGCAATCGCCCAACAAACATTCCCTGGTGGCGATAGCCGTTCCCTATGTTAAAATCAGCATCGTTCATTAGGCAATCTGGAAAATTGATCGATGCAGATAAACCGAGTCACGCTCACCAATTTTAGAAATTATCGGAATCTCGACCTCGAGCTCAAGTCGGGTCCCACGCTGCTACACGGAAACAATGCCCAGGGAAAAACGAACTTTCTCGAAGCGATCTATTACATGGCTACGATGCGTTCTCCGCAGGCTGACCGTGGCCGGCAGCTGATTAATTGGGTAGCCCTGGCCAGTGGAGAGCCTGTCGTCGTCGGTCGGATCGTGGCCCAGATCGAGACCGCACAAGGATTGACAGATCTTGAGGTTCGATTGATAAGAGAATTCCAAAATGGTAAGGATGGCTTCAGGCGTGAGGCGCTGATCAACAAGCGAAAAGTCCGGCTGATGGATTTTCTCGGTAAGCTCCGGATAGTCCTGTTTTTACCGCAGGACATAGAGTTAGTGACCGGTCCTCCATCAAAACGTAGACGCTACATCGATATTACACTTTGCCAGACCGATCCAGTTTATTGCCGCGCCCTCTCAGACTTTAAGAAAGTTTTGGAACAGAGAAACGCTCTGTTGCGCCAGATCAGTGACCAGGGTTATGGACTCGATGTTCTACCGGTATACACAGAAAAACTGGTTGATTCTGGCGTACAGATATTTATAAAACGGGCTGCCTTGTTGAATTCGTTGGACTCGATAGCAAGACTCATCCACAGATCAAAACTTACGGCAAACGGTGAATCGCTAGGATTGCGGTATTTTCCCCGGCTCGACACCATAAACAACGCCGCGTCGAAAGAATCTAGTGACCTTTCGGATTGGATTAACAAGCAAGAATCACAGGATAACGTTGCTGGAAGATTTCACGAAGAGTTAGCGAAGGCTCAAAACGCCGAAATTGCCAGCGGCCTCACTTTGGTCGGTCCCCACCGAGATGATTGGCGTTTTTGGGTTGATGGAAAGGATTTGTCCAGTTATGGATCGCGGGGTCAACAGAGAACGGCGTTATTAGCGCTAAAGTTGTCGGAGTTTCAGTGGATGGCGGAGGAGACAGGCGAAACACCCATCCTCCTGTTGGATGAGGTTGTGGCAGAACTCGATAAAACCAGGCGCGCCCTGCTCCTGAACACAGTCACGGAAACCAATCAATCAATTCTAACGGCGACGGATCCAGACATGTTCTCAGAGCAATTCTTAATCTCGGCCACCACCTTGGAAATTGTCGGCGGCCAGATAATAAACAAGTCATCAATCTCTGGGGTCGCACACCAGGAATGGTAGCAACTGCGTTACTTCTCCTTCAGGAGAACCAGTAGCTCATCCGGTGTTTTCGCTTTGACAGATCGGAGGCGAACACCTGAGTAATTTTCGGCGAAGAATTGGGTTAGAACTTCCGCCCCTCCCCATTGCTCCGGATTAATTGCTAAAACAATTCGGCTATCTAAGTTCCCGATCCCTGCATCATCGGCGCTTCCACCTACGGTGTAGCGTTGATCATCCCAAGTGGCATTTATTACCGCTTGAGCCCAATCACTATTGGCGCCTGGGGGAAGTAGCACGTAAAACCTTTCATACTGAATACGAGGCTCTCCGCGAGATTGATTAGTCGGTAATGGCCGCCTTGCGATTACCAATTCAGCATCGTCCCAGTAAGCATCGTTGTGCTTGAAAGGGTATCGGGCTCGAGCACGTGTAAAAATGGTGATCGAGTTCGCCTGAGCGGTGGCCTCGACACTGGGGACTTGGGCATAGACGTTATATATATGTGCCCCAGGTCCCCATACTACATCACTGGAAAAGGGATTGCGTCCGCCAGCGGGATCTATACCCAACCAAAAAGTGAAATTAAGCAAACTGCCATCATCGACCTGGTCTCCTTGCAGAGCAAAAAATGGATCGTATCCGGCGCCTTCTGACCAGGATGAGTCATCAGGATGTGGGAATCGTCTGGTCGTTTCTGAATCGTGTTGGTTAGACCAGGCATGGGCCCACATTGAGAAGCGAACCCTTTCCCCAGATTCGACAAGCACTTCCTGTAAAAGGCCTGAATCATGAGCCTGGCTCACTGCAAAAAGCATGTAGCCAGCTTCGCCACTGTGCATTCGTTCAGGATTTGTACCAAGGGCGGCGCGTCCCTCAGGAATGGCCCATTTGCCAGGCGAATCCCTATACCATACGAGCCATCCTTGAGGCGTATAAATGCTGCCCTGTTCGACTGATTCAACAGCTCCCTTCTCGGAAATCTTCACGCATTGATGTGAACGTCCCTCGGACCAATCTGTTTCAAAGTCGCCGTTAATTAACATGGCACCCATTAGTAACCTCCCGATAGAGAGACGATTATAACAGTATCAGGGGCGGTGTGAAATGATTGCTATGTGTCAGACTCGGGTCACCACTCGCTTCCAGGAGGCTGAATCCGGAGTCCTAGAAGCCGGTTTTTTAGGTCTACTTGAATCGAAACACTGAGGTTGCTAATGAACCTTATGGGCACTACAATGGCCAAATGCAGCTGCTTTTGAGGATACGAGCTGTACGGCAGCCTGAACAACTAATTGAAAGTCAGCTTGACACAGGGCATCGTTTGGAATGATTAGTATCATTGCAGGAAAGTATTGGTTGTTTTTCATAATAGTGGCAATATCGTTGGTTGGCTGTCTGGGAGAAACACCAGCTGAACCGAGCAGGGTAATAGCCGCGCCAACGCTCACGCTGGCACCCTCGCCGTCGTCCACTCCCTTGGCGCAAGTAGCTATGTACACTGTACCCGCCACATGGACGTCAGAGCCGATCGATGAGTTCTCGTCGCCAACCGCCGCAGGCCTTCCTTCGCTAACCCCGAAACCGTCATCCACTAAATGGCCGACGAACACTCCAACCAACACGGTCACCAGGACACCCGCGCCCGCCATCCCGGCAACCGATACTCCACAGCCAACTCTACCATCACCCCCGGTTATCGAGGTCAATCTTCTACCGAATCCTTCTTTTGAAGAAGGCTGGTATCACATTGGGGGTCTGCCCGAGTTACAAGTAGCAAATCACTGGACGCTGGAATGGGATGTCGGCTCAAATCCGCTCGATCCAGATCCTTGGAACGAGTTCGTCCGGCCGGAAAGTCGAGTCCTAAATGGAGATTTCTTGCCCGAGGGTGAACATGATCTGTTTATATGGGATGGGGATTATACGGCAAAAATCTTCAAGCGAGAGGGAGCGACCAGTTTTAGATTATTCACTAACGTCAATCTTGATCCAGGCACCTACCAGCTCGAGATCAACGTTTTTCCAGATATGATCGACGGTTATACCGAAGAAGGAGCGAAGATCTGGGCCCCTGATCCCTTGTCGGCTGAGCTACGATTTATCAGCGGAAACAACGTGGGTACTTGGATCTTTCCCACATTCGGGGAGCGCAACACTTACAGGCATGCATTTCAGGTCAACGCATCCGGCCAGGTTCGCGTTGGGGTCGCATTTCGGGGACGGTGGGCAATTGTAAACAATGGTTGGTTTATGGATGACTGGTCCCTAAACCAGCTGTCAACTGCACCATAAACAGTGCGACGTTTCAATCCAGCCGCAAAGGGCTCTTCATGAAAAACAAGACCATTGTCCTGGCATCCTCCTCGCCGAGACGACAAGAGTTGATATCGTTACTCGAACAAACTTGGATTGTAATCGTTGCAGATGTTGACGAGGACAGCGTCAACTCCTCCAATCCGGTAACAAACGTGGTTGAGACCGCCATGCTTAAAGCAAGGCACGCTGCCCACTCTGCACCTGGGGACGCGATTATCATTGCTGCTGATACGATGGTTCTTCTGAACGGTCGAATGCTGGGTAAGCCTTCTGACAAGAAGGAAGCAAAAGAAATGCTCGTCTCACTTCGTGGGCGAACTCATCAGGTCCACACCGGTATCGTCGGTATAGATAACTCCAATGGTCGAGTGCTCGTCGATTCTTGTAGTGTAGATGTTCCTATGCGTGACTATGGAGACGACGAGATAGACGCCTACATTTCTACCGGTGATCCGCTGGATAAGGCAGGTGCTTATGCGATTCAGCATCCAGAATTCAAGCCTGTTGATGGGCTTCATGGCTGCTATGCGACGGTCGTGGGATTGCCGCTATGCCATCTCGTCCGTCTTCTGAACCAGCTTGGCAACTTGATATCAGCCGATGTCCCAGCAGCCTGCCAAGAACATCATAATTATCAATGTCCAATTTTTCATCTCATACTAGATGCTGGTGGCGGCTATGGTACAATGTGACATAATCTGACATAATAGAAGCTGTGCGAGTTCGCCTTATGCACTCTATTGTAGTATCCAAAAACCCGTACGAGGGCAGATATCGTTCAGAAGATCTACGAGGCATCGTAAGAGTTTGGCTCATTCAGAATTTGATCGCGTCTACTCAATTGCATTTGCTGATAGATTATGAACAAGCTTGTTGATACCGTCGCCGGGCTAACAACGTTAGAGGATCATATTGTTCTTGACCCGTTCATCAGTAGCGGCACGACCGCCGGATGAATCGGCGTTTCATAGGATTTGAAGCAACCGAAAGTCACTACCAGAACGCCTTAAGACGACTGGGAAATGCACATTCAGGAGGGTGAGAGACATGAACACGATAGATATAAGACTTCAGCAGGCAATTGCCGCGGCACGTGCAGGAAAACGTGATGAAGCAAAAGTGCTCGTCGGGAGATTCTTGGAGGATGAACCTGATAATGTCCATGCTATCTTCTTAATGAGTACACTCGCCAACTCAAAGGAAGAGCAAGCGGGTTATCTTCGTCATGTGCTGACAATAGATCCCAACCACCGTGGAGCAAAACTAATGCTGGAGCGGATGGGTGAACCGGTCGATGAGTTGCCAGAAACAGTCATCCAAGCTGCCGTCGTGGTGGAGGAGCAACCGGCTGAAGAAACGGCCGAACCCGTGGTGGTTGCTGAGGAAGACATACCTGCGGAGGACATCCTGGCAACAACAGTCGTACTCACCGCTGATGAGATCGCGGAGAAAGAGGTCCAGGAGCTTGAGCCAGAGATCGTCGAAGAGGTGGCTATACCTGAGATAGAGGAGACTCTAATAGCCTATCGCGAAGAGGAGGTTTCTCCAGAACCCCAAGAGATGCCGGAGCCAACAGCCGAGGAGGATGTGCCCGAATGGCTAGCAGAAGAGGTCGGCATATCCGAGGAGGCTGAGTTGGTTCAAGACGAAGCTGTCGCCGAAGATGAAATGCCGATTGAGATGGGTGAACTTCCAGACTGGCTTCAAGAAGAAACAACCGACGATTGGCTCTCCCAGGAACCACTCGAAGAGGTTGAGTTTGCATCCGAGTTTAGTGAGGATATCAGCGAAGATCCTTTCCCTGAACCTGATGAAGAACCTGGCGTTCCAATTTTGTCGCCTCTTCCTTCAAAGCCTGCTCGCAAGCGTCAAAGAGTTTCTAAAAAAGTGCTCGAGATATTCTTAGTGGTTCTTATCATATTTGCGCTCCTGGTTATGGCAGGCTTAGTCGCCGTATTCCTTTCTATTTAGGAAGAATCGCTGAACGATATCATCTCGCTGCTCGAGTAGAGGCGGACCTTAAATCACGCCCAGTTCCCGTCCAGCCTTTCCAAAGATCTCAAGCGCTAATGCTAGATCCTCCGAGCTGTGTGCCGCGGAATTCATAACTCGTATTCGCGCTTTCCCTCGAGGTACTGTTGGAAAACCGATCGCCATGGCGAAAATCCCGTCGTCGAACAAACGTCGACTGAATGATTGGGCCAAGGCCGCTTCACCTAACATAACCGGAACAATTGGTGTCTGGCTCTTCCCTGTGTCAAAGCCAAGTTCTATCATCCCTTCTTTGAAGATTTCCGCATTCGCCCATAATCTGTCTACGAGTTCTGTTGAATCTTCGAGCACATTCACTGCTTCGAGACAGGCCGCGGTGTCCGGCACGGTCATAGCGCTTGAAAACAGGAATGGACGTCCTCTCTGACGGAGCCAATCGACGATAATCTTCTTCCCGGAAACAAAACCACCAACAACACCGAAGGCCTTACTCAACGTTCCAACCTCGATATCCACTCTGCCATGAAGGCCAAAATGATCAACAATTCCTCGACCACCTTCACCTAAAACACCTTCGCCATGTGCATCGTCAACCATGAGCAGAATGTCATGTTCATCAGCCAGATCACATATTCCATCCAAAGGGGCGATGTCGCCATCCATGCTAAACACTCCATCTGTTACGATGAGTCTGCGCTTATATTCGGTCGTTCGATCGATCTTTTCGGCTAGATCTTGCACATTGGTATGCTGGTAGCGAACAACCTTGGCCCGACTAAGTCTGCAGCCGTCGATAATGCTGGCGTGATTTAACTCGTCAGAGAATATCACATCGCCACGACCAACAAGGGCAGGAATTGTTGCCAGATTAGCGCTGAAACCACTCTGGAACGAAATGCAAGACTCGGCCCTTTTAAACTCGGCTAATCTCTCTTCGAGTTTGATGTGAAGAGACATCGTCCCGGCAATGGATCGGACAGCGCCAGGACCGACGCCAAAACTCTCAACTGCCTGGTGAGCGGCTGAGCGCAATCGGGGATCGTTTGCCAATCCAAGATAATTGTTGGCACAGAAATTCAGTAGGCGATGCCCATCGATCGCGACCCAGGCGTCCATGGGAGATTCTATCGTTCTAATGACGTTATATAATCCAGCCGCCTTCAGACTTTCCAGTTCCTCTTTAATCCATGAAGTCTTGTTGCTCATTGCCTCTCCTTGATGTTTTCAGTCGCGTTCGGTTTCTTATCTCAATATCGATGTAATTCAGGACCAATGCTGAAAGTCCTTCTCACACCCACGTTAAACAAGGCCATGTCGGTCCGGTTCTTATTGCGGTAGATGTGGAATTTGGCGGATGATTTGGATTGAGCATCAATCGAATCCGCTTTCCCAAAGGTCTTCTAAAGGGCCGAGACCGGATTCCGCTCCGTGTTCATCCATACCTCCTGCAGATCAGGCTGGAATAGACACCCATCTCAATTGATCACTATACATCTGCGGCTGGTTGGCTGCAAGTTACTTCACTCATTGACGCTGCCACAGGACCCATGCTATACTGCCTGCCGTGATGAATCCGCTAGACAAGCTACGGGAACCGGTTCTGCTTCTGAATGTGACCTTCGAGCCCTTACATGTCTGCAATACCAGGCGTGCGCTGTCCCTTGTGCTTGGCGGCAAGGCTGAAATCATTTTAAACGGAAGAGGCACCATCCGCAGCGCATCCGCTGAATTCGATATCCCCTCTGTAATCAGACTGGGCTATATGGTACGTCGACCGCGACCACAGATTAGCCTGACAAAACGTGAGGTTCTTCGCCGAGACGATTTCACCTGCCAATATTGTGGTTACAGATCGCACGCCTTAACAATTGACCACGTCATCCCACGGCGTCTCGGGGGAAAGCATATCTGGACCAATGTCGTAGCGGCCTGTCCGTCATGCAACCGGCGCAAGGGCGGAAAACTCCCTGAGAATCTAAACATGCACCTGCTGCGTCATCCATTTCAACCCAAACCGACCGCTTTCTATCGATTCGGCCAGCATCTGAATACCCATCATGAATGGGAACAATTCATCGCTGGCTGGTGATTGATGTTGCGGCTTAACCCCCTGATGTAAACGAATCTGGGCTGGCGGATTACCCTCCCCGAGCACCTTGTTTCCCTTCTAATCGACGACTTTCATTCGCCAATGCCCGATCGGCAATCTGAGGCATTCCATCGTCAATCAACATGGTTACTTCGGCAATCATGTCCTCATACATCTCCTGCGTACCACCATAAGGATCACTTACGCTGTAATGCCTATCTGACATTTCGGGAAGTAAATAGATTTTGTGCTTGTGACCGGGAAATTCCGTCTTTAACGCTTCTACATGCCCTGTCTCCATACATAACACCAGATCTACATTCGATAGTAGGCTCTCGGTGACAATGCGGGATGAATGACCGGTGATGTCTAAACCCTGTTTGGAGAGGAGATAGGTACTATGTTCGGCAGCGCTCTGACCAGGATAAGCCCAGGTACCGGCCGATCCTACATTCCAGTCGCCCAATTCCATGGCTACAAGACGATCTCTGAGCAGTGCTTCTGCGACAGGAGACCGGCAGATATTTGCAGTACAAACGATCAGAATCGATGGCATTCTTACCAGAACCTTTTTGTTGTGCTATGCGAGTACGAGAAGCTGAGGCGAACAATAAATATCACAACAACTCGCATAAGGCGAGCATGTCGCCCGAAAGAAGGCCGTGACCACCAAGGATTATTGGGATAGAAGTGCCTTGAGCCGCACTCGTGAACTCTTTAAGCCAGGGGTCACTTACCCGGTGGGCCAATCCCAGATCCGACGCGAATCTGTCACTCCTTCGAGGCCAGCTCCTGTGATGGGCCATTAAGACCCGGGTATCTATAAACGCTGCCTGGGCAGTTTGTGAAAGCTGCTCAAAAAAACCACTTATGCCAATCTTTGAGATGTAGTTTGCGAGAAACGAAAACACTTCTCCACGTTCCAACCTGCCGCTCGAAACCATTCCCCTTTCTTCCGAGAAAACACGGAACCAGCTGTTTGTTAACGCGTTAATTGCCGCCCAAACAGACGGTCCGATACGCCCGGCAACGAACACGTGAGTCGCAGGCGTCGACAGGACCTCTAAAGCCTTCACCAAGGAATTTGTGTCCAGGGGAAGACTGTTCAGAAAGCGGTGAAGGTTTGGTTTAACCGCTGGGTGCAGTCGGAGAGTTAGCAGGTCAGCCGGTGTGTCGATATCCAACCGGCTCGCGGCCGAGACAGGTTGCTCGAAAACTGGCAGTTTTGCCTCCGCAGATAATACCCAGCCCATCATATTATCTTGTGGAATTCGTTCTTGCCATTCACTTATTTTTGATGCGGGCACGACACCGGCCCAGTCGCTCGCATGACGGTTGTTGGTAAATACACCGTGTTCGGCGACCGACATCTGAGCGGTAATGGCTCCCAAGGCGTTACTATCTAATAAGGGTGCCGATCCGCCGCCAAAATAGAGAAGTTTTGAAATAGCGGTTTGCTCAACCAAATCGGCCAGATGCTGTCCAACGTGAACCGGCCCGGGCTGGCTTTCTATGTGGATGCTCTTATGAGCACCTTCTAGACCCGAAATACTGGGCGTGATCAGGTAGATCTGGTGGATCCTGGATTCTTGCTCGAGTTGATTTATCAAATCAACTGTCGCCGCTCGCCGGGCATCGTGAACCCAAGCCTCTGGCTCGGTTTTTCCCTCGCCCTCTCCGACCATAACAACCGCAGAAATCATTGTCTCATAAAAAAAGGCAATCACGTCAACTTAGTGCATGATTGCCACCAGTTTTAGTCGGTCTAGCCTGAAAAAAGATCCAAACCTAACTATTCATATTCTCCAAGAGCTTCCGCTTGTTGACCCTAGTCAAAAACAGGTTGGAGAAGGCCATAATTTCCATCATGACGCTTGTAGATTACATTAATCGATTCGTCGTCTACGTTGAAGAAGATGAAAAAGCTGTGACCGAGTAGTTCCATCTGTTCGATTGCCTCATCCGAAACCATCGGCCGCAGCGCGAAGCTCTTTTGGCGGACGATGGATCGTTCCTGCTCTTCGAGCTCAATTTCATCTTCAAATGGCAGAGGCTCGCCGATCATGTATTCGTCACCACTGGCTCCACCACGTCTGTTTTGTAGGCGCTTCCCTCGATACCGCTTTATTTGCCGATACAACTTATCGGTCACCGAATCAAGGGCAGCGAACATATCGCCTTTTCTTTCTTCTGCACGAAGAATCATGCCTCGATTGTCCCGGATTGTAATTTGAGCGACCTGGCGCTCAGCAGCGCTTCGTGCATTCTGAAACGATAGATCAACCTTTACTTCGACTAGATTCGGCATATAGCGGTCAAGCCTAGCGGTTTTCCTTTCAACATGATTTTGCAGTTTTTCGGTGAGATCAACGTTTCGAGTATTGATCGTAATTTCCATTATTTACTCCTAGAATCGAGATGCATCATAAGTGCCTGAAACTCTAGTTAGGCAATACGCTGCGACTGATTTTGCTCCAGCTTCTAGCAGAACACTGGCAGCCGCGTCTAGTGTGGAACCGGTCGTACAAACGTCGTCGACAAGTAATATCCTTTTGTTGGCGACCAAAGTCTCCTCGGCCAAAAATGCCCCTTGAACGTTATTTCGCCGCTGCTCGATGTCGAGACCTACCTGTGGGACGGTTCGCCGGTGTCGCAGCAGCGCTCTGGAATTATATTCCCACTCCATTGGCCGATTCATCATCTCCACAAGCAGTTCTGCCTGATTATACCCTCTCTGGCGCTTTCTTTCCGAATGTAAAGGTATGGGAATTACAAGATCTACTGGAATCCGCCATTTAGGCCAGGCTTGAATCATAAGCTCTGCTAGAGGGTGCGCTAAGGCGAAATATCCCTCATATTTCATCAAGTGCAATACCCGGCGGACCGGATCATCGTGCAGCGTTGCGGCTCGGATTCGCTCCAGTTTCAAAGGGCGATAGGTGCACGAGCTACATAGCGATGATATTACATCCTGCGGTCTACCGCATTGTTGGCAGATAGGCTCCCTCAACCACAGAACGCGACTGCGACAGTCGGAGCAAAATAAGTCCCCCACTCTACGGCAATATGCACATGTAGGCGGCAAAAGGAAGTCGACAAGTGCATCTTTAAGCTCCCGGATTGGACGCCAAAACGACTCTTTAGGAACGAATTCGGTTGACAACTGCGAACCTACTGATTACGTGGAACATCTATGGAGAAAAATTAGCCCAATGATAGCTGGAACCATTTTACTCCGGCAGGATTATCCTCCTCCAAAGACGCTCTGAATGGCTTCGTTTCTTAAGATAGTGAACGCTGCTGGTCCCAATAGCACAATAAACATTGAAGGAAATATCAGGAAAACCAAGGGAAATAGCATCTTGATAGGGGCCTGATGAGCCTTCTCTTCAGCTCGCTGGCGCCGGCGGATTCTCATTTGTTCAGATTGAATCCGCAACACCCGACCAATGCTGACTCCTAGATGTTCGGCTTGAAGAATGGCGGCGACAAAACTACTAACGTCGGCAACGTCCATGCGATTCGACATATCCCTTAACGCCTGGCGTCTCGACTTGCCTAGTTGTATTTCATAAATAACTCGTCCAAACTCTCGAGCCAGAGGATCATCCCATTTTTCGTCGACACGGGCCATAGAGCCATCAAATGTTAAGCCAGCATCAACACATATTGACATCAGATCGAGAGCGTCCGGAAACTTCTTGATGATCGCCTCTTGGCGCCGGCTAATAGCCGCTGAAAGGTAGAGAGAAGGAAGGTAAAAGCCCAAGACCGTCACAATAGCCGTGTAGAGGAATCTACGTCCTGGATCTTGGCCAAAACGGCCCAAAACGATAAAGAAAAGGACGCCTATGACCAAGGCGGAGGCGGCACGAATGGTCCAGAATTCGGCGGCCGATATATTGCCCGGACTTCCAGCTAGTTCAAGCTTGTGTGCAGTGCGTTCCAACATGGTTTGCGGCGTTAATCTGATGACGAGATCGCTCATCCGTCGCAATAGCGGAACGAAAAGCCTATCAGTAATTGGCATCGAGAGCTCAATTTCTTCGATGCTCACCGCCTCTTCACGAACCGCATACTCTTCAATTCTGTTGGTCAGGGGATCTTCTTCAGCACGCCGCAAGAGGATGATGCTTGCTACGATGAGTGCCAAGGCACCTACGGCTGCTCCAACAACGACTGGATTCATGCTCTACCTCCGCCCTTCCAATCCAGAAGGGACGACTCCCGCTCTTGTACAGGTATAGATTTGACCGGATCTACTTTCCAAAATGCAACTTGTCATACTGATCGATCTAAACCTCAATGTCTACAATCTTCTGGATTATTATGATACCAATGATCATCATTATTAGACCGATGCCTATGACTATCCATCCGCAGGGGATGCTAAAGATCATAGGATCGGCCCGCACGAACAATTGACCGATATATTCGGCATTGATCAATAGTAGGACAAGCGCCAAAGCGATCGGTAGAAGACTGATAATCCAACCTGAAAGGCGTCCCTGAGCGGTTAAAGTTCGAATCTCGCCCTTGATACGAACGCGTTCACGAATCGTAAAACTGATTGTATCAAGCACTTCAGCCAGATTACCACCGACCTCTCGCTGAATATTCACCGCCGTGATGACCAGGTCAAGATCATCACTGGGAACTCGACGCAGCATGTTTCTCAGTGCTTCGGGAACACCCAGACCAAGACGAACCTCCTGCACCACTCGCTCAAATTCAACTGAGACTGGGGGTGGCAATTCGGTGGCGATCGCCTCCATCGCCTGTAGCACACTGTATCCAGAGCGTAGCGCATTAACCCAGAGGTTCAGGGTGTCACTCAGCTGGTTTTCGAAGGCTCGCATGCGACGTTTTGCTGCATTTGAGAGATACATCCGCGGAATGAATAGACCAAAAATAGCGGCAATAGTGGCAAAGATCATATTGTCGCCAAGAAAGAAATAGACAAGGGCTCCTGCTCCCGCAGCAATTAATAGCTGCAGGGCAATATACTCGCTGACCCGTAATTTTGCGTCAGCCTTTGCTATTCGCGATTTTATGCCTGTAGTAAATCCACGACCCGCTATGACCTTGTCGAGCCTGTCTGCGACTTGTCTTTCTTGCCGCTGTTGTGGTTCCTCAACCGTTATTGCCGTTGCGCCCCCAGCGCCGACATACTGATCCAACCTATCATCGACGCTCGTGCGCCCTCCGCTAAGAAGAGCGAAACCGGCGCCAAATATCATGAGGATTGCGGCTACTCCGATAAAGAAAACTAACGGATTCACTTCCGACCTCCTAACCTAATTGCCGATATCGCGAGCAATTCTACCGACCTCGCGTCCCAATCCCGAAGATTGTCGGTGGCAACATAATCCCGGCTTCTTGAATCTTGTACATGAATTTTGGTCGCAGGCCTGTTGGACGCAACCGGCCAATCACCTTCCCATTCTCAAAACCTGTCTGTTCAAATCTGAATATTTCAGACATCGTAATAACATCACCTTCCATGCCCTGCACTTCACTGACGGATGTGATCTTACGGGTGCCGTCGCGCATCCGATCTTGATGAACGACAAGGTCAATAGCCGATGCGATCTGCTCACGGATGGCTCGATGTGGTAGATCCATACCAGCCATCAATACCATGGTTTCCAACCTGGCCATCGTATCCCTTGGGCTATTAGAGTGAAGTGTTGTCATGCTACCGTCATGACCAGTGTTCATCGCCTGTAGCATGTCTAGGGCTTCTCCACTTCGGACCTCGCCCACAACTATCCGATCGGGTCTCATTCTTAGTGAATTGATCACGAGATCCCGAATAGTCACTTCACCTTTACCCTCGAGGTTCGGTGGTCGAGCCTCTAAGGTAACGACATGCTCCTGCCTCAACTGAAGCTCGGCCGCAAGCTCAATCGTAACGATCCTCTCGTCCTTAGGAATATAACCAGAAAGAATATTGAGTGTCGTGGTTTTTCCCGAACCGGTACCGCCCGAAATGAGGACATTTACTTTAGCGTTAACGCACGCTCGGAGAAACTCCATTGCTTCGCCCGTAACCGTGCCAAACTCGACCAAATTCTCGACTGTCAGCGGAATCTTGGCAAAGATACGAACTGTTAGAATTGGTCCGACGAGCGAGATCGGCGGAATGACAGCATTGACTCGCGATCCATCCGGCAAACGAGCATTCACCATTGGAGAGCCCTCATCGATCCGTCGACCTAAGGGGGCAACAATTCGTTCAATTATTCGCATCAGGTGCTCGTCATCTTCAAAAGTTGTGTCGACTTTATGCACTTTACCGCTTCGCTCAATGTAGACGTTCTTAGGCCCATTGACCATGATCTCGGTAATACCTTCTAGTGTGAGGTATTGCTCCAGCGGCCCGTATCCAAGAATCTCAGCCACGATTTGCTCAAAGAGTTTGCGCCTTTCATTTCTTGTTAGAACGATCTGCTCCTCTTGGAGCATCGTCTCGAACATCTCTTGTATGGTGACTCGCATCTCAGCAGTTTGGGTGACATCCATACTTGGATCCAGTTCTGCGATTAGCCTTTGCTGTATGCGATTCTTTAGATCGGCGTACTGATCTCGAGAAGATGCACCTGGAGACGAGCGTTTGACTCGCAACTCCTGCAATTTAGAGACCTGTTGATTTAGCTCGGGAACTTGACTCTTTTCTATCCGTTTCAGAAGTGACACTATCTTTCTCCGCTATCTACGAAATAGGCGAGCGAGACGTCCAAAACGGCTTTCTTCTTCCATTTCGACCGCCGCACCTTTTCGCTCGAATTCTTTTTGAAGTTGTGTAGCCAATTGGTCCAAAGCTCTTGAGACCGGGCGTCGTCTCCAGGTTGATGAGACCAATGGACGGCCCTGATCTGCAGCACTATAGGCTGCATCATCTTCCGGCAACACGGCCGTTACCGGCCACTTCAATGTGTCAACGATGTCTTTCACTGTAATACTCAGCTTATTAGAACCGTGGTTGATGACGAGCATAACCTTATCCCGCTCATATTCCAGGTCTTCACTGAGGTCAAAAAAACGACTAACATTCTTGAGACTTGTAAGATCCTGGCGAGCGATGAGAATTATTCTGTCGGCCACATCTAGCATAGCCAGGTTTACATCGTTCAAGCTAGAACTTGTATCGATAATGACGAAATCGAACAATTCACGAAGCGTTTTAATCAGTGCTCTAACCTCGGCATCCTTGACCAATTCGGCCATCTCCGGGCGCGGTGGGGCTAGCAGCACTTTAAGACCACTATCATGCGTTGCCACAACGCTACTAATCAAATCCGCATCTAGTTCCGAGATTCGCTCTATGACGTCCACTACACTGGTTAAAGCCTTGATATTTAGCATAACGCCGACGTCACCAAATTGCAGGCTTCCGTCGATCAACAATGTCTTATGACCGTTATTAGCCAGGGCTACAGCTATATTGATTGAAACGGTAGTACAGCCGATTCCACCCTTTGGGCTAAAAACAGCAATAACATTACCTTCGCGAACTGCTTTCTTAGGCTGACCGGTAGCAAGTTCGGATAATGCCGTTGCAGAAGGGGACGGCATTCGCAGTGAAGGACGTGTATCGTGAACATTCCTGACCGCCTCGATCAATTCGTCCCCAGAGAACGGTTTCATTAAGAAATCTCGCGCTCCAGCCAACATCGCCCGGCGGATATAGTCGGCTTCGCTTTGCACCGACATGATGATCACCTGGGCTTCGGGGACAGTCGTCGTGATGGTCTGGCTTGCCATGATCCCATCGGCGTCTGGCATATTAATGTCCATCAACACGACGTGCGGTCTGAGTTCCTTGGCCATGCGGATAGCTTCTTCTCCAGATCCGGCGTGGCCAATCACCTTCACATCAGGTTCAAATTGAAGGAGTTTGCGGACGTTTTCCCTCGTTTCTGGAATATCGTCCACAATTAATACATTTATCTTATCTGACATTTAATGCCTAATAGGGTTGATTGAAACGCGCTATTTTAGATTCCTCTGATTCAAGACAACTGATATCACCCGCCGCTCCTCTACGGGCCGACAAATTCCATCATACTATTATCCCATACAATGTCAACACCATACAACATCATCCTTTACCCCCGCAAACAGTATAAGCCAAGCGCAATTCGCATACAACAAGACGATAGTACCCCTGTAACTATTTAATTTCTGTTAACGACTGACCCTTAGTGCGTTTTTAGATGTCACCGAATCCTTAGAAGAGTTGTTCCAGCTTCTTCGTACACAGGAATTAAGTAGGTTGCGGACCTGGGATCAAATCCACCAAGGTCTCGCTCCTGCGGTCCATACCATATATAGTCGATGCTATATTCGTCTATCAGATCGAGGCGGAAGGTGTCGTCGGTTGTAGCGTCATAGAAACGCTCGGTCTGATGAGACTTAGTTTCCAAATCTACGGTCTCAGCCCAATGCCCTAATACGACCCGGTTCCCAGCATGCGCGGCAATGTAGTTCCCAGTTTCATAAGCAGCCAGTACGATGGCGGATCGATCTGTATTGTCACGAATCCAGTCCACCACCTTTAGTTCAGATTCCTGGCGAAAAAACGGGTAAGGTTGCCTGAACAAGGCAGTGATAGATGTGTCCGCAAGTACATATACATTTGAAAGGGTCATAAACGCAATAAGGGCCGTGATTAGGAGTCTTTGAAGCCCTGCATCGTCGTAGCGAGGATGGGCCACAATCCGTTTATAAATTTGGGTCTTGACCAGCCACGGTATGACTATCGTAATAAATCCTACTGTTGCGAGAATCGATAATGGAACTTGTACGCCCTGGACGAAGCGACGTTGTGGGTTTAATGGCGCATAAACAAGTATCGCGGCCGAGGCGATCCATACATAAAGAAAGAGCATTCGATCCACAAGCTCGGCTATCCTTTTTCGTCTTAGGATAGGCAGCAAGGCCAGCAGCAGAAGAGGACCGTATGCAATCAGGTAGTGGGGCCATGGTGGCGACGTCGTTACAGCTTGTTCCGACCATGATCGGAAAACATCGTTGATCTGGTAAATATACGCGTAGTAAAGGAACAAAGGCAGCGGCAGAAGGAGACTTATCAAAAACATAACTGTCTTCCGCCACTGGATACGGCGTGCGCGCAACACGAGAACGACCCAATAGATGCCTACCGTCAGAGCGACGAGATAAATGAGGAATGGATAGACAATGCCCAGAGCTAAATTGGTAATTCCCGCAAGCACCGCTAGCTGCCAGCTCTTCTTATGCTCCATTCCCACCTTGTAAATCAGCCAGAACGAGACAAGCAGTAAACCGGTCCCAAGTGCGACATGCGGGAAGGTTAAAGCTGAGAAGAAAAGGTGTGCCTCCGGCATTTTGAAGTCAACCGGAAATGCTCCAAGCCAATAGGGTTGTTGTAATAGAAATAGGAGCCACCCAAGTCCAGAACCGAAAATCGCTAACAGGTAGGCGATCCAACGAGATCGCCTGTCGGACAAGAAAGTGGCTATAAAACCGAAAGTAATCACGAAGAGAAAGATGTTCGATGCAGTTCGAGCTATTTGCCAAACAGATTCAATTGTTATGCCAAACCATCGAGCAACATGCCCAAGAATGAGGTAGAAACCCCCAAGGAATGCCGGATCATGGGGCTCTGGTGTGAATGGTATCGTGTAGAGCCAGTGACCTTCATATCCTTGCAGCATTTTGGCAAAGTAACTCTGGGTATCCTCGGGATTCATTATTACGCCACTGAAGACGGTTCCACTCTGCGGCAATGCGTATCCCAAGATGTACGGAATCGAGACAATAGTCGTGGCCGCCAAAGAGACAAGTAGAACGAGTAGCCACTCCCGGCTTGCAATCTCCCTTGTGTTGGTTTTTTCCGCTATAGCGACTTGTCCCATGATAATGGCTGCGCATCACCTATGTCGTCAACGGGCCACGGCCCATCAAATCACTAGGTGGCGCCCAACTAAATGATACTAAGTGGCTGCGTTATCCTCAAATGAATTGCTCTGAGTTTGTTCTGTCCAATTTTGATTCCTCTTGAAATCGAGGAGATATTAGCTCTGACCACATCTTTTCCTTGAGACGACAATCTCGTACCGGGTTAAAGTGCCGGAAATAAAAAGAGCCCTGACGTGCAGGGCTCTCTCTGTTGAGACGGCTACCTAGGTATTATTGCCCATAACATCGACGATTCGGCTGAATACGTTTCCGATCTGCGGACCCAGAAGAGCCAGTATCGCAATAACAATTATTGCTACCAGAACAAGGATCAACGCGTACTCAACCAGCCCCTGGCCGTCCTCTCGTGTTAGATAAAGCATCTACCCTCACCTCCTTCGAACATGGCAATTGGATCAACCATATGCAAGGTTTAGAGTAGTTGCTCCCTTCAGATGTAACAATAGGAATGTTGTACTCAGAATGCAAACAAGAGGATTAATTGACCAGATAGTGACGAATGCAGGCCTATCGAACTATGGCTTCTTGCTCTAGCGTTACAGCTGGGACAGTGAATTCTGCACGTGTTCCCTGGCCCAAGCTGCTTTGCAGAGTTAGCGTTCCTCCTAGCATCTCGATCCTTTCACGAAGCGTTGGCAGTCCGATCGTAGACCGATTTGTGGCTCCATCTGTAGTCTCATCCACATTAAAGCCTGTCCCATCATCCTCGACCACAACCAGCACCCGATCCGTATCCATGTCAAGAAGTATTTCAACGGTGCTCGCCTGACCGTGGACCCTGGAGTTGGTTAATAGTTCCTGGACACCCCTGAAGATAGTTACCTCGATATGTTCCTCGAGACGACGCTCGATCCCAGTTACAGCGATCGACACTGAAATATCGGTCTTGTCTTCCACAGATTCTACAAACCGGCGAAGCGTAGGAACAACGCCAAGATCGTCCAGCATCATCGGTCGAAGATCGAAAATGAAATCCTTCACCTCTCTGAACGTCTCTGTGGCCGAACTTTTCAGAGCATTCAATTCAACTCTCGCACGACCGGGATCAGTATCAAAGAACCGCTGACATATTTCTGCCTGAAGAATAAAATTGCTTAACGAGGAAGCTGGGCCATCGTGCATTCGCCGCACAAGACTTTGACGTGCCGCCTCCTCTGACTGAATGACACGAATAAAGTTTGACTGGTCTCTGGGCCGGTGGCGAACTGAAGGTAGATCCTCCATGCCTTCAGTTACCTCAATAAGCTGGCTCTGCAGATTATTAAGCCGTTCAAGATTCCGATAGTTACTTTCCAGCTTTTCCAGCTGCCCACGCATGGTAAAAAGTCGCTGCTGGGCATTGATCAGCGCTTCATAGCCTTCCTTGATATCCTCTCGGGGAATGGTGTCGAAGTTGGTTTGTAGCTGGCGTAAATACGTGCCCACTCTGGTGTTATGCTGGGAGAGCCGTTCAACCTCGGCCGCGCTTTGTTTAACCAAAACGCCAATCTCATTTAGCTCTTTCTGAGTACGTTCGTGCTCGCTTAACGTCTCCTGAACAAGACCTCGCAAGCTAAGCTCTTCGCCGGAATCGATCTGCTCGTCCATTTATTAGCACTCCTGTGAGGGATAAAGGATTTAGATTCCGTCACTGTATCGAGAAAGAAATGCTATCAAATATCGCGTCGCGATTTCTCTAGCCTGACCCACCCCCGACTCAATGCATACACGGCAGCCTGCGTGCGATCATCTACGCTCAACTTACGCAGGATAGCCGTCATATGGTTCTTCACCGTTTGATGGCTGATCCCCAATTCGTAAGCTATCTCCTTGTTGCTCTTGCCGTGTGTCACGTGCTCAAGGATCTCCATCTCGCGGGGAGAAAGCGGAATGAATGAATCTTCAGCATCAGACGCTAGTGGGCCGCTTATTCGTCCTACTTTCTCTTCTACCCACCTGACGACTTCGTCATGGGTCATCTTTCGATCACCGACAACATAGTAACCTTCCTGAACGTCCTTGATAATCTCAATCAAGGTTTCAGGGGTAACGTCCTTTGGACAATATGCCGAGGCTCCAGCACGAATCGCATGAAACGCCTGCTCAATGTCATCGTAGCCGGTAATCACGATGAATTTTACCTCTTGCATTCGAGCTTTTATTCTTCTCGTGACCTGAAGGCCCATGATATCCGGCAAGTTGACGTCCATGAGGACTGTATCGGGTTCTAGCTCGGGAATAATCTCGAGGGCCTCTTCACCATTCGCGGCCTCACCGATTACCTCGATCTCCGGATCCATCTCTAGTACGTCACGAAGACCCTGGCGAAATACAGGATGGTCATCTACGATTACTACTCTGTATTGTGACACACTAATCCCCTCCGCGCTTGCTTAAGTCCCATGGGATAACAACGCTACGATACAACCTTACAGATAATGCGCTGGGCATAAACCAGCTGTCCTCCTGAGACGGAGATAAGTAAACTAAGAGACAGCGCAGTATACCATGAAGGAGATATGGCAGGCAAACCGGAGCGGATCATTTTAACAGGTGAAAAACCTCCATATTATTGACTCCCTGCTCAAGTGTCCAGGCAAAGCCGGTCGAATAAACTCGCCTCGAGACGCCATCTTTAGTCAGACTATCGTAGGTCCAGCCCGGTGCAGTGACAAGATATTCAGCCTGACTTCCGGCTACGTAATCTGTCAGGTTCGCCTCGTCCGGTAGCAGATCGATCACTTCTGGTGAGATGAGCCCAGCCAGATCGAGAATCGGTCGCTCAGCAAAGAAACCTATTGCCCCAATATCGTGAGCGGCAACCAGAGCGGAAGACGGTGTGTTATCCCTCAGCCAGAGGCTTACATCTACCATCTCCCCGTTTACAAAGGCCACATCCTCGGCGTAAACCTGTAGGCCAAGAAACAGGAAGATTACCAACAGGGCCGAAAATGTTAACACCCCGAATCTTGTTAGTATGAAATTCAGGCTCGTATTAGCTCCAAGTCGTATTTTTATACGATCAGCTACTGTGAGCCAGCCATTAATACCGTACAGGATCCAGATTGGAATCACCGGAAAAAGATACCGGCCATGCTGGTACGTTACCGGCAATCGCCATGCATATAGAAAAACTACTCCAATCGCCCATAATAAGGGAATTGTGACAAGAGGTTGCCTGTTTTTCCAATCACGCCTGAGCGCAAAATAAGCTGACACAATCACGCCTGGTAAGAGCAGGAGGTGGGCACCGCTAATCCCGCGCCAGCCTTGGGCAACACCTCCCAATGAGAAGTATAGAAGCTGGAAAAAACGTAAGATTACGGGCTGGACGAATGCTGACCCATATTCAACCTGTTTTGCATAGAATGTATTAGGCCAGATATTCCCGCTAACCCAAAGATTGAAAACGAAATACGGCACCAGAGAGAGCAACGTTCCGGCAAGATATTGGAGAAGGATTTTCAAACGACCGGACCATGAGTTGCCTGAAATCAGCAGCCCTACGGCCAATAATGCCAAGAGCACCAGGCCTTCGGGGCGAGTCAGAACCAACAGACCAGCCAACAATCCAAGAATCATTACTCTCGATCGTCTTTCCCTGACGTGAAGACCATAAAGATGCAGCACCTCCAGTTCTAGAGCGACAAACAGTAGTGTCTCCATACCACTGCCAGCGGCCCAAACGAGCGGCCAGCTAAGAACCACAATAACCCCGGCAATCCAATCCACGTTCTTTCGTTGCGGCCATAGGACCGACCACAATCGCATCGCCGCCCACCCGGACCAAACCAGACAAATCCACCCCAGTAGGAAGGTCCACAACATATGAGGTAGTCCGAGCAAATATCCCACAGAAAGGATCAGCGTCCACATAGGTGAAGTTGAACCGGCGCTAACCGTTCCCGGCACAAATTCCCACCGGCCGCTTCGAGCCAGGTTTCGGGCATAAGTCTGGTGAATCCAACTATCGTCTATCGGATATCCCATCCTGTCACTAATAGCGGCACCAGCCAGGTAAGCCAGGACAGCGAGCATACCCACACCAGCCACGAGCCAATACTTCCGCCGGCGAGATAGAAAGTTGCGGGCTCTGTCAGCTGTGGAAATAGAGTCCAGCTTTGCAATGGATTCGTTTCGATTCAAGTTTTCATCTGAGACAGTCATGCTACCCAACCCCACATGAAAAACTGACCGCTAAAATAAAGCAAGAGAGCAACCGAAGGATAAACGATCACCCGGTTGCGCCATGGTGTAGATCCAAATTGGCCCATTAGCATGAAAGTAGGGAAAAATGCCAGCGTATACCGCGAAAATGAGTAGAGTGGCTTCAGATCGGAGGTGGGTAAGGGCATAAAAAGGAGAAGACCGGCCGAGTAAAGTCCGAACGTCGGACCGAGTTTGCGAAACACCTCTACGGTCGTGACGATCAGTAACAGTGCACATAAGAAATCAAAAATCAGGGTGAACGTCGATTTGCCCTCTATCATTCTTACAATGGCGCGCACCAAATCAGCTCCTGGAATGCCTGTCGTTTGATACCAGAACTGTTCATATATCTCGGCCAATACAGGTAAGCCAGCAGTTGACCGCCAGAGCAAAAAACCGGCCGTTCCAACCAACGGAAGCAACAAGGGGATGCTTCTCCGATCAATCAGCTTTACATTAAACTCCTTGTGACTCAGGTATTCATATACCAAGGGAATAAATAGAACTACTCCCGTAAGACGGGTCAACGAGGCGAAGAATCCCAGGCTCCCCGCTAGCAGGTATTGCCTTCGCCGAGAAGCCAAAATTGACCCGATGGAGAAGAAGATAAAAAGAGACTCGGAATACGCCGCCAATAGAAAGAAACTGGTTGGAAATATGGTCAGATAGACGATACTTCTCAGAGCCGACCTGTTATCTTGCTCCCGTGCTGTGAGGCGATAGAGCAAAACCAACACCCCGAAAAAAGCGGCATTTGATAACAGGACTGAACCAAGCAGGTTTCTTTCGGCTTGCGGGAGGACCGGGCTAAATAACCAGCCAATGCCTGCCGAAGCATATGGATAAAGAGGAGGGAATACTGAATCTTCCGGCGTCTCATAGCCTGTTTCAGCGATTCTCATGTAGTGAAGCGTATCAAAACGCTGCCACGGACCTAGAAGAGCACCGACGACGCCCTCCGTTAACCGGGGCTGTCCGAGGTAAGGTCTTAGAACTTCATCCGGTGTTTCGGGCTGTGGTTGAAAAATTAGAACAATTACGGCCCACAACGTTAGAAAGATTCTACTGGCCGCGAATGCAATAAGCGCACTGCGAACGGCTGGATCTGACGTGAACTTCCGCCACTTACCTGAAGAAGGCCGGCCTTTTCGGTCAGAGGGTGATTCAGCCACTCAGTTTACTCCACAATGCCAGCTAGCTGATAAATCTTTGTCTCTCCTACAGTTTCGAGCAGCTCGATTCTGGGATCAACTATATGTCCCTGATAAAACTCCCTCAACGGTTGCGGCGTATCATCATCCAGTAATATATGAGTGACGCCATAGCGCGCCGCCGCCTCAAGAACAATTTCAAGCGGTTCATTGGGGATGCTAAGTGCGGGTAGGTCAGTATGGTAGTAGACCGCAGGGGCATTTCCCGCCATCACCACTGCATCCGCAGGCAAGACGCGTTGAACCCGTTGAAGTACACTCGGATCAGGTGCTGAAGATGCACGAGATTCCGAGATATAGAGGCCAAGAACGAATGCAAGAAGTATGAACAGGACAGAGAACCTTCGCTTGGCTTGTTCGGGACGCCAATGGGGCAATCGAGAGGCAGTCCAGTCTACCGCAAGGCCAATCCCTGCAGCCGCGAGTGCTGTTGACCAAGGCCATAAAGCACTTGACGAATGGAAGATGGCGCCTCGCATTCCAGGAAAGGTAAATACCAGGCTCATGATGAGAAAAAGAGAAATTGCATACCAAACCGCAGGACGCACTAAAGACCGCTTTGCTGGATTCCGGTAAAAGTGGATAAGAGCTATTATTATAAATGGCACGAGGAAGATGATTCCTGATACCGCAACCAAAGTCTGAAGACCTATCCACAGTGCCTCAAGCTTAGAACGCAGTATGTTCCCCAAGCCCCAAGAAAGATAACTACCCAGGTCCATTGACCGTCCATAGGCAAACAGATCGTCGTATGTTGTCAAGAAAATGCTCTGGAAACCAACCGTTGAAAATAGGCGATCCAGGACTATCCAGGTCCGCAACAACCATCCGCTCAAAATGAACAAGTATCCGCCAATCAGTAGAATGAGATCAATGGCCGGCTGGCGGTAAAAATTCCAGGTCTTTTTACCGCTTTCAGATTCGGTTCTGAAGCGTCTCCAGATTCTAGTCTCAAGAAGCCAAACCCCCATCCCAACGATCAGAAGTATCACCCCGTCAGCTCGAGTCAAATGTGCGAGACCGGCAGAAACTCCCGCCAATAGCCAATACACCCTTCGCCGCTTTCTGGCTGAAGAGTCGATTTTCGATGAACTGATGTGATTGATTGAACTTACGCCGATCAGACCTAACATGAGAAGACAAAGACCGCCAAGCCAGGCATAAGGGGTAAAGGTTGAAGGTTGGCTAAAAAAAACACCATAGAAGCTGCCCGAAGCGGTGAACAAGGCTGACACCCAGGCCTGCCATCGCTCACCCGAGAGAAGTAGACTGATCCGGAAAGCCAGCAAGGGCAGGAGCCCGCTTAATATCCAGAAGAAAAGCTGTTGGCCAAGAAAATCGCTCCGAATCATGTAGCCTGCTGCCGCTATAAGAGATGTGACTGGCATCCAGTATGTATGACTCGGGTTCGGTAATCCCGATGGGTCATCCAGGTAATTCCAGATAACCATCTCCGTAAAGCCCTCTCCCTCTGCAAGTCTTGTTCCATTGGAGGCGTAATAATAGGCGTCCATATAAGTTGGCTGCTCGAGACGGATCAGCCAAATTGCCTGAACGAGCAGGCCTATGAGGGCAATAATCAGCCAATCTGTATACGGGATTTTTCCGCTTTTAGGTTGCACTTCATCCAGCATATGCTAATGCCCCCGCTTATTTACTGAAATAATCAGCGAGCACGCAGATATATTGTGGCCACATCATCGCCGTAGGCTCGTCGCCATTGGTCGCTTACGGTCAAGAGGGTCGACAGAGAATTGGACGATTCGATCAGCACGTAATCAACTTCGAATTCATCTAGCGGCTCTTGCCAACTGCTGGTCAGATCAAACGTAAGGCGATAGTGATGCAAGAACTCGTCGCCATAAACATCGGCGCGACCGTCGACGAAAACAGGTATTCCGCGCCAGATAAGATACCCGCCCCAGTTGTAGCTGTTGTAGCCTTTCTGATCACCAAGACCCGAACGCTCCAGATAGTCAACTGCCTCGACCGGAAAATGCTCTTCGACGGCGCTGTCATTCTCTAATACCTTGTTCGAAACCCAGGTGATGGCCACGATCAGGGCGACTAGCAATACCAACCAGTTTAGAACGTGTAACCGTCCCGTCATCCTGGTCGTCAGCTTTCCACTTAAGACGGGATATAGCTGGGTACCTTCAAGACTAGCTAAAAGATACCGGGCAATGATCGGGGATGTTACGATGGCAAATATTGGTATGTGCCGCACCGAGATTAAACCCGCCGCGCCAGTGCCGATAAATAGGAGTACGTCGGTTAAGGCAAGACGTCTCTTACTTAGAATCAGGCTGGTCAAGCCAATTCCTAGCATTATGGCGAATGGCCAAAAAATCGAGACGTGGAAGTTGGGTGATTGCCACTCCTGAATGTAGGCCTGCATCGCTCCGCTGCCCAATGTAAAAAAGGGATAGATCCACAATCGAGGGCCGTTCGGATTGATTACAGCTAATAGAAAACTGGCTGCAGTAACCAAGGCCAGCGTACGAATCTTCCCTTTATCCAATCCCCGTGTATCTCTTCTCCCGAAGCGTAATTGAAGGCTCTCGCCCGCCACATAGCTGACAAGGAGTACGATGCCAAGAAGGTAACCACTGTGGAGATTTGCCCATATGATCGTAAATACCGGGATGAGCAACAATGTTCGGCGGCCGATCTTATCATCCTTATACCCTTCAACCAGGAAAACAAACATGGCTGTGAAAAGTATATTGAAAACCTGAGGTCGAACACCCCATAGAGGAGCCGAGGCAAGTACCGCCAGGAGTACCACGAAAGCGGCAAGATATGGCTTTCCTTCACACCGCCAATAGATCAACAGGTACGCGGCCGCAACCAGGCCGGCAAACATGAGCATCAGGCCTGTCAACCCTCCTGCCTGATATGTGAGCCACATGATTACTTCTGAAAGCCATTCATGTGTGATCCATTCATTTCCGGGAACAGTAAAAGAGAACAGATCTTGTCGGGGTATTCCCTCGTTAACTATCACGTCTCCGGTTCGGAGATGCCACCACATATCCGCGTCGCGCGTCTCGCGAACGGCCATCGTGAACAGGGAGATGGCGAACAGGGCCGCGAACAACCGCTGAATGTTCATTCTGTACCGGATTTCTGGTCAATTAGCTTGATCAGGATATTTTGCGACGCCATCGGTGCTCATACTTAAAATGTTGAACCACTGCAAAAAATAATGGTTGTGAGACTGGGCGGTATCTGGTGCCAAGGGGAAGAAATCCATATCGGTCACACCTCTATTTGCAGCAGAAAAAACTCATTAATTGATCATTCTGAGAATACACATTATTGTCACTATGTAAAGTACGAAATGGTCCTACTCCTGACGAATTCATCGAAAGGACCCCGCGTTGGAGTTAATTCTCTTGTGAATTACAGGAATTTTCTAAACTCAACAGTTGATTGCTCTATTATGGCAGGACTTGGCGTTGAGGATCATTCTACTTGGTGCTTTCGGGGATTTGTCGCGCTGGAATTCCACACGGCGGATTCTTCGATTGCAGATGAAGCTACGAATCAATGACGATATCGAGATTCCCTGAGGATGGTTTGGAAGCTTACGATAATTGTGCTTTGTTTTGAGAAAATTAGTTTAGCAAGCAATGGCCGGGTGATGATCCTTGCTTATCAGTTCCGACTATTCCGGTCTGCGAGCATAGGCTGTAATCAAGTCACCGAAGTTTAGAGGTATGGCGACTTCAGATGTGCCCGACAGCTTAACGAGCCATTCGAGAACGCGACCCAATGGTTTGCTCAATCCGCTCAGACGAGAGACCATGTAACCCAGAGAGATATAACGACCCTGTGCGCCTATCCATAACACCTCAAAGCCGCTCTTTTGCAGCATTTCCTTGAGAGTATTGCGGCTGAAGTAATGAATATGCATGTCCATTAACCAGGGCCAGCGCCTGCCCATCATCTTTGCCGTGAAACTGTCGATATCCATGGTGTGGACAGCTAGAAGACCACCAGGCTCCAGGAGATGATAGCTTTTCCCCAATTCATGTGATGGGTCGTCAAGATGCTCTATAACATCCCACATCGTTATCACATCAAAATGCCGGTCTATTAAAATTTCCGCATCAAGAGTGCCTTCCAAGACTGGCAGTTCATTATCCTTGGCTACTTCCACCGCCCATCGCGAGGGCTCAATTCCAATTGCCTTCCAACCGCGAGACATCGCGACCTCGACGAACACGCCGATATACGCCCCGATGTCAAGGAGATTTCGTCCATCCCCTGGACCAGTCCACCTTTCCAATGCTTTCAGATGCTTCGTGAACGTCCGCACTCGACTTGCTCGTTCAATGACATACCTGTCATCCTCAACAGCCGAATATACGTCAAGTAACTCCTCCTCGTTCCACCGGGGGTTTGAGTAGACGTGACTGCAAACACGGCATTGTACAATCTGGGCGTGGCTTCCGTAGCCCGAATGGGTGCACCGAAACGCGGCTACTTCAGGGAGCTCATTGGTTTCAAATGCTGAGGGAAAGCGGACAAACCAATCATCGTGGCCGCACAAATTACATGAGACGAAGTTCATCCATCATCCTGTAGCTGCAACCGTGCGCGATTTCGTCCTTCGCAATCTTCGGAGAAACAGCCGTAGAACCGTATATTGGGCCTTAATAACTTCTTGCCGCGATATTTTCGTCTTTCCTAGACGTCGATCTTCGAAAATAATTGGCACCTCCCCGGATTTCCAGCCTCGTCGCTGGCACATAAACAACAATTCGACGAGAAATGAGTAGCCACTTGAGAAGATCTGATCCAGCGGAACTGACTCTAGTACTTCTCGTCGGTACAGCCTGAATCCGGCTGTCGTGTCATGGGCGTCAAGGCCAAGAAGTGTGCGCGACACCGTATTTGCTATCCGGCTGAGCATTACTCTTTTCCAGGTACAATTTCGTGAACCTCCACCCTCCACGTAGCGGGAACCTATTACCAGATCATAGTTCCCACTTATTTCTATCATTTCGGGTATATATCTGGGGTGGTGTGAGAAATCGGCATCCATAGTCATTATGCAACTTGCATCTAGCTTTTGGAGAGCAAGGTTGAAACCGGCGATATATGCGGTTCCTAGACCCAGCTTGCCGGGCCGGTGAATCACATGGACGCGTTCCGGGTATTTCTCCGATAAGAGATCGGCTAAAGCTCCGGTCCCATCGGGCGAATTATCATCAACCACGATAACGCCCAGCGACACTGGTAGCGCTAGCAACTGGGTCAGCAACTGGTCGATATTGTCCGCTTCGTTGTATGTCGGCACTATGACATACGTTTTTTCACAGGTCATGAATTATCCCCTGACAGGGGGCTGATTTTAACGGCTGTGAATACCGTGGTCAATGTGGTCGGTTTTCCTCACGTTGAAACCTTGCTTTCCCTACTGTATTATTGCTCCAGGCGATGAGGCTAGTTTCTATCTCAGATTAAATATGGCTCAACAGGAATATCAAGCTCGACAGTCAATAATAGACCATCCTCGATAAGGATTATCGTCCAAGGTTCAGAACCATTGAATATTGGCATTTTGTCCCGAAATCGAAACCTATACAGTACAAGGCGCTTGGCTCAAAGCGCCCGCATGCGAGGGCACAGCGTCCGCATAATTGACACCCTTCAGGTGCCGGTGAACATTGGTGTCAAGAAAAATGAAACCCCTGGATCCTCCTTTTCTTCTATCGATGCCATCATTCCACGAATCGGCACCTCTATCACCTTTTACGGCCTGGCGGTTGTTCGGCAATTCGAGTCGATGGGGGTGTTAACAACGGCTCCGTCCAGCGCCATAGCTCATTCGCGCGATAAACTTCATAGCCTGCAAATCATGAGTAATTCTGGCTTGCCAATCCCAAAGACGACAGTCGTAACGAATCCAGAAGAGATATGGTCGGCTATTCAGATCGCAGGAGGACTCCCGGTCATAATTAAGCTGATTAGAGGTACGCAGGGGCGAGGTGTATATCTGGCTGCGCAGATGAGGACAGTGGCAACAATTCTAAAAACCGTCCACCGCTTGAAAGAACAGGTGCTTGTTCAGGAGTTTATCGAGGAGTCGCAAGGATCTGATATCCGTATCATTGTTGTAGGCAACCGGTGCGTCGCTGCGATGAAACGAACAGCAGCCAAAGGGGATTTTCGATCTAATCTACACCGGGGAGGAACCGCAGTTCCGGCGGCGCTCGGGATGGACGCTAGAAAGCTTGCGACGACAGCAGCTCACGCACACGGACTTGGCGTTGCGGGTGTGGATATCCTCATGTCCAATCGAGGACCACTATTGCTGGAGGTGAACTCATCGCCTGGACTTGAAGGAATTGAAACGACTACTAAGGTCGACATAGCAAGCGAGATAATAAGATATATCGAGCGGGAGGAGAAAAAGAGAAGGCAGAGAAAAAGACAAAAGCGGAAAAGGAGATAAACCAAAGAATTGCCGACTGGGTTGTAAAAGGTTTAGAAGGAACTGCTTTTCGCCCGACGAGTCAGTCGGAAGAACCATCCTCTCCTTCAAATTCAGAAGGTATCAGGCCCATTTTTCGCGCTTCATCATAGGTCAATCCTGAGCTTCTCCCATTATTATCTAGCGCATCGGCGACAGCCTCATCCCAGAAAGCGTCTAAATCTACTGTTTTGTCTATGTCCGGAAGCTCGGTTGCCATCGTTATGAGATGATCTGGCACTGTCGAAGTCGGAATGCTTTGCCCTTCAACATCCTCCGCTCCCTCTGGGCTGTCAAAGCTGGCTGTGTCAATTAAATCATCTGCAGGTACTGATTCAAGCTGAACGGATGGCTCGACGGGATGCGTGTGCACTTTTTCTTCAAGGAGGATAAAGAGTAATCTATCAATTGCCTTTTGCGTTCGCAGCCAAACAGGATCGATTTTTCGTTTACGAAACTGAGCGTAATACAGGATGGCAAGGAAGTGATCAACTCCGGCACTCGCGAAAAACAGTTCGAATTGGCTGCCGGAAATATACTGAAGTGTAGTAGGGCTGTCGCTTCCTAGTTCCATTGCTAGCTGCAACGTTGCTCGGATTTTTGTGGCCATGCTCTCGGCGAGGTTGGACAATGCGGACCCGAAGCCACCTGTAGCATACAGGACCTCACCATCCCTTGTCGCCAAAAAAATCTCCCGAGCGCCAATGTCATCGCGAAGATTCTCCATACAGATCTGAATCTCCCGCGGTCGATCCATCCTTGAATCGTGCTGGTCGCTAGACACAATGGTATCTCCGCCTGCTTCTTCATCGTCAACTACTGACCGCACTGCCGCTAAAAATTCCCCTGGATCGAGAGGCTTCTTGAAGTAATGGACGATACCCGCTTCCTCAGCTTCAGCCGCACCCATTTTTTCAGCGTGTCCTGTTATCACAATGATTGGGAGATCTGGCCAGAGGTTGTTAGCCCTAACGATTAGTTCGCCTCCGCTCATACCGGGCAGGTAAACGTCGGTTATAAGCAGGTCTACAGGTTCTCTACTAATTTCTAGGATGCCTTCTTCGGCCGATGGAACGCCGATTACTTCGTAAGCGCTGCTCGATTCTTCCAGGAGCGAGCGAACAGAGTCCAGGATTCTGAAGTGGTCATCGACGACAAGGATTCTCTTTACTTCTGCCATGGCTGATAATCATTGTAACTCACCTGGGCTCTTTGCCAACAATTATCTGGCTAACCCCCACTCTGACCGTATCAACAAGATCATTTCAATTTATGCGACATGGCGCGTTGAAGAACTGTTTTGAGTTGCGGAAATTTGGTTGATGGGTGCCCCCTTGTTAGCCAGCCAGGTGGAAAGCGGTTAAGGATATCCTATGCGTTTTGATCGATCAGCTAGGCCTAGTCAGCCAGATCAATCTCATAAAGATTCCAGAGTTCCGATGGTTGTGTCGGATCCAATCCCAGGTTCTGCACTTCGGGACGTGTTGCAGCGACTTTCAGACGTATGAATAGCGGGATTATGGGAACCTGGTCTGCCCAAATACGAAGAGCCTGGCGATGACTCTCTTCAAACTCAGGCATACCCGGAAGGGAATTTAAGGCCGCGTTACAGGCAGCATCGAAATCGTCATTAGTAAAACCGGTTTCATTATTATATCCCCGGTTCCAGGCATTCTCAGGACCGGGTATTCTTGAGGACATGTATAGAGCGCAGTTCGGTTCGATGCTAATTAGCCAGGGAAAGGCACCCAGATCAAACCGCCGGCCAAAAAGAGGACCCTCCGGACCATCCGCGAAATACTCCTCACCGCTCATGAAAACAGTCTCGACCTCTACGCCACATTCGATCAGATCCTCTCTTAGATTAAACGCTACTTTCTCAGCTACCTCACTACCAATCGAACTCAGCAACTCCACCTTAAATATCGATCCAGTACGAGGATCTTCGCGCAATCCATCCTCATCGCTGTCGACGTATCCTGCGTTTTCCAGGAGCTCATTGGCGGCATCGGGATCGTATGGCCATACGGTGATATCATCGGGGTAGAGAGGATGATCATTGGGAATGTATGCATCAATGACTTCAGATCGACCGTATAGTAGTTCATCGACCATCGCCTGCCGGTCAGTACACATAACAAGCGCTCTTCTCAGCCTCACATCCTCAAACCAGTCAGGTCTCTCGGACGCTACTTCCTGTACTGGATTGATACCAAAATCAACATGTTCGAAGACAGTTCCAATCTGAAATATGGGCGTTATCAATCCGTTTTCTTCTGCTTCCAAAAGAGACGGCACGTCCGACATGCTTATCCCTTCGTGCGTCCCGATATCACATTGTCCTGAAAGGAGAGATGCAATCAGTTGATCATTACTGGGGACAAACATAAAACGAACTGTGTCCAACCTTGGGTATCCTTGGTCAGCTGAATAATAGTTCTCGTTCTTCACGAGCGTGATCTGATCTCCGTCGACCCACTCACTCAAGACAAACGGACCCGAGCTGAGAGGCCGTCTGGTTGATACATCAGCGTCCAGCAATTCTTCGGCAGTCAGCTCACCCCAATAATGACGAGGGAATGGTGTCCAGACATTGGTGAAGTATGTGCGGTCGAAATAACCCGGGACGCCAGTCCACTCGACTGTGAGATCGTCCGTGGCTTCGTAGGATTCGGTACGATCGATAAGATTTTTTGGAACAGGTGTCTGAGGTTCAGATGCGATCTCAAAGCTGAACACAGAGTCATCTGCGGAAACAGGCGTTCCGTCGGACCAAATCATAGGTTTAAGGAGAAACGTTACGACCATCTGGGTCATAACCATGGGTGTGCTACCGAATTCAATCTCTTGACCAGATAGGTTTAATACTTTGACACCTTCCCTCAAGGAAACGAGATCGCCATCAACGTCGACTACGGTATCCCCTTCGCTTACGACGACATTTTGAATAACTGCATCATCGTCGGCAAGACTGGGAATTTTCTCGAGACCATGGGCTTGATAAGCGAAGGATCTGGTCGTGAAGAGTGGCTCATAAATACCGCTGCGCACATGCTCGGCTGCAGTGGTTGAACCCTGATGACCATATGGGTACAGCGTTTCAGGCTCCTCCCCAATACAGATGACAAGTTCCTTGGGTCCCTCCACCACTTCTTCGGGTTCGGGAGAAACAACGATTACTTCTGTCTCGACAACCACCCGTGTGACCTCTATGGTCACTAGCTCGGGTGGTTCCTCCTCCTCTTCCGACCTTTCGGTGACCACCGCACCCGCTGTAGGTTGCGACGCCGTGGCCACGACAGTCGATACCCCCTCTTGCTTGGATCTACACGAGATGAGAACCGAAGCGATCAACACCGAGCTTAGCGCAACAAGAGGTAACATTCTGTGTCTAGACATGGTAGCCTATTCGTCTTATCCCTTCTCGAGCAATAAAGGTAGCATACATCTGGTGGAGGGGTCGAACAAGAGGAGCGCCGCAATCGCAACACATGGGTATTGACAACTAACAATATTTGCCTGGTGGAATATTTATGAGATTCCAAAACGCATTCAGCACGTAACCAAAAATTATAAAGTTATGGGGAGGATTGTCAACTGAGTTAGCGGAGCCAGGTAGGAAGCTAGTTATTTATGAATCTTGTCGCGGTGATCAAACGACACCGGTATTCTGCAAAATGGCTCGCGAACCATAGCATAGTTGCAGCAGGCTAACGCCCGGATTGCGAAGACAAATCACTTTCTGTTACTTACGTGCAAATGACAGCTTATAATTCGTATGGGCAGGCTTATTTGCGTCGATTATTTGCTCTATGAGTGTCTGATCAATTTCACTTTTCTTAAGTGGTATCTTCACCGAAAACATGAAGGGATCGTCTTTTGGATCAAGGTCGCTGATCTCCGGTTCAACTTTTGTATAGATCTCAAGAACCCGGGCTAGAGCCCAGCGCGTACCTCGCCGGGCGTATATATTATGGGCTTCTATGAGTAGTTCTCTTTGTTGCTCTTCCGACCAAGTAGAATCAAAAGTGATGGAGAACCAATTGGCGAGCCAGGGCAAAAAACCGGAAGGCGTCGTCTTCGGATTGAGATAGAGATCGAAATTATCGATATTCCATTCTATAGGAGTGAGGACTGACTCAAAAATGGCCAGGAACCTTTTCATGAAGTCGGTATGGTAGATCCCTGGTAGGTATTGCAGGTAGCGGCTGTCCGAGCGGGAGAGTCCTGGGGGGGGTTCACTGTAGTCAGCTGGTGGTCTGGCCTCGGCGGCTGGCGGCGCAGGGGGCGGCGCAGGAGGGGCTGGTGGCGGTGGTGGTTTCTTTGCAGCCGGTTTTTTCTTTGCTTTCGCTGGTTTCGCCTTAGGCGCCGGCTTTGCCGGCACAACAGCTATTTGCTCGAATGACATCTCGAAGGGACCGATTGATATCGTATCGCCTGTGTTAAGCATTCGAGGCGAATTAGCCTCAAGCTTCTCGCCATTGACTGTCGTCCCGTTGGCGCTGCCAAGGTCGGTAACCTGACAGGAGGCAGCCGTGGTTGTGATCTGAGCATGCTTCCGGGAGACCAGGCGGTGCTTGAGCCGCAACTCGTTCCCTTCTTGTCGACCGATAGTAATGTCTCCAACGGGGATATCCATTGTTTTGGAGATATCAGGCCCGTTAACAACTAGCCTAAACAAAAATTCATCAGCCATCTCTATTCCTCTACCAGTACGTCGCCGCGACTAAAATCTTTCAGGAAAGGCTCAAAAGACAAGAAAACTCGTTGACCACATCTGGATGATGTTTCTTTACCGCCGAATCTCCTAGAGAAGTCCTTTCTTCAACTCGCTAATATAAGGGCCGAAGGCATCTACATTACCGTTTGCCTGAAGAAACGAAAAATAATCTTGCACTATCTGGCACTGTTGCTCCCGATTATAATCGTTTAGGTGCTTTCCTGCAGCACGATCCGCCTTCAAACCATCGGGGCCACCGTAATCATATGCCGCTCTACCCTGCCTAACTTGAGCCCACAGACCCTGGCCTATGTACAAAGATCCAACTCTTTCGTACTGATAAATGTGAACCAATTCATGGACTATGAGTGGAATATCATCGACTCCTTTGCTCGGCAGGTTAACGGTATGCCATGTAGCGAAAGCCCGATTCTTGTTGAGGCGAAAAACGGGTGACAGGCTACCACCGGATGCGACGCGTACATCCCCAAGGCGGATGGATTGGGGGCCGAGTACGGTCTTGATTGCCTGAATCTCTTCAACTGACAAGGGTCGTCCGCTCGAACTGGCCCGAAGGATGAACTGGACGATCTCTGGACCGCCAAAAAGATCAAAAAGGTAGGAACCGCAGACAAATAACCAATAGAGCAGCAATCGCATGTCACGAAGCTCGGTCATGGTTATCAGAACACCAGCCAAACGACCAGATCTCTTTGGCATGTCCCTGATTAGATTGACCGGCCAAAGCCCGAAATCATGAAAACGGTCAGCCGTCCAGCTTGCTCGTCTTTGCTTTTTTACAGGATTGTAAATTGCCATCTTAATCCGAGATAGTTCTTACGGAGTGGGTTCGACAAATACATTAAGAGCGCGGTTTCCAACAAATGGCACGAATCCTAATTCCCTTGAGGTTTCAACAACCCAGGAGACGTTTTTGGAATCGAGCGCGTAATCTACGGTAAATATTGGAAGTCCCTTGGTCTTTGCGACTTGAAGATAATTCAAATACTCCTCACTACTTACGTGCAAGGTGCTATCAGGGTATTCATCGTATTGTCTTCGGCACGGGGGTGATAGACTCTGCCGATAAGACCCGGTGTCAATATCGGCATCGGTTCGCGGCAACGGACAATCACCCGGTGGATCGTTATCGGCTCCGCCATCGAACCACACCTGCTCTTGGGCGATGGCGTCTATAAATTGGACATATTCATCCGACTCAAGCAACTCGGCCGCATTCTGGGCAATAACAACGAATTTCGGATTGTACTGCTGACCAAACTCGGCTATCGTGCCGACCCACCAGATCATCTCCTGGCGTGCGTTTACACCATCAGCTTCGGCGATCTCCAAAACGTTCTCGTCCGAATACGCCTCAATCCAATCTAGATAAACGCCATCAAAACCGGCGTCGATTATCGCCCGAAGGTATCCGTCTGGCCCCGTCCAGATCTCCTGATATTCGTCCCACCAGTAGGCTACTGGGAAATTCCCCTCCCAACCGTCTGGGTCGTCTCCGGCAATCCACTGCGGGTTGCCAATGCCCCATCCAGGTTGCCAGTAAGTTCTGTACTCCTCGACCTGGCCAATATCGATATAGGCCACGACCAGCTTTGGATGCTCAGCTTCGTGGAATTGTGCGACAACCTCCGCCATTGGGTACTCTGTATTGTTTTCTTCAGAAGGGATGAAATCCAGGACGATCATATCGTAGGTCGAAGCCGAAATTTGATCGATCACATCTTGTTCAAGGTTGACGTCGAGTAGATAAAACCAGGACCTGACTGTCCCAAGTGATAGAAGATCGCCACTGGAACCTTGGCCTTGGTTAGCAGCTGATTCAGCGTACCCGGGATAATGAGCATTTAGAGTCCAATTATCCGCGAATCGACTGATGAGCTCATTGTCAACTATCTGCTCATGCGAATCCGGATCAGGTCCATACTCGAGATTAAATCCATCGAAACCTGGCTCGTCTCCGCGCCACACATAAACGGCATAATTCCAACCGTAGCTTTCAAATAACGCCATCTGATCTTGGAGAAAATCTGCAGCATTGGGGATCCAGCGAAGAGCGCCATACTCTCCCACGTAAATGGGAACCTGATGCTGCTCTGCGAAATTCCTGACAGGACTGTAGTTGTCGTTAAGCCATTCACGATCGAATACAATGGTTTCACCGTAGTCTTCAACTTCATCTGGATAATTAATGGATGACTCGCCCACATCCTGCAATAGATATACATCAGGGTCGTAGGCATGAAGACTGTATATAGTCCTGGGATCACCGGTCGGATCGAGAGCAGTAAACCACTCGGCCGACCCCCAGTTGACGCTATTCACAATTATCGGCGTAAGGTCGTCAACGTCGCGGATTCCTTCGGTTATCTCCTTCGCCATGGCGTTCCAATCTAATAGGGTATTATCCATTTCGGCTTGAACATCCATCGGCTGACGTTCTAAATCCGGATCGACTAAGGTGTTTGGATGCGGTTCTACCATCAAGTCGTACCCGGCAACAACGGGCGAATTTCTATATCGCTCGGCCGTAAATCGCCACATATCTATCCAAGCATCATGTGCCACCCGGTCTGTCCACACGTCATAGATAGGATCTCCTTCCAGAACGATGGCGGCTTCATTTCGTCCTGGGCCGGTCCTGAAGTGGATTACGACGTATATGCCCACTTCCTCAGCCCACTCCACGAGATTGTCCAGATATTCCAGAGCTTCGGGATCCACCTCATAAGGCGCTTCGATAGTGAAGACACCTGGATAGGAAGCATTGATCAGATTTGCTCCTATATCCCGCAGATCCTGGATATCCTGGCGCGAAATAGGCTCGGCGCAGCCACCTCCAGAAAGCACACGGCAAGGGTGCAGGTCTGCGCCTTGGAGACGCGTGCTATTGGACCACAGATCCCATTTGTCCCCAACAAGTTCAGCCTGAGATCCGGTTTGTCTCGCTGGAAATTCGCTTTGCGATGCTGGAGCAGATACTTGCGTCGAATCCTCTAGCGATGTTGAATCATCGGCAAACCCAGGGAAATTACAGGCAATAGCCGTCAGAATCAATACCAGGACAAAGCCGCAGGTCCTACCCCAAATCTTCATTTCCTATCTGTGTGACAGTCTAGGGTTTGATCGAGTGCTCGAGTCGCTAACATGTCAGGCGCCGATTCATCAATGTTCGTTTCATGGGAAAATTAGGCATGCCACCTTCTATCGAGAGATCTTGATAGCCCTCCGTCTTCATCGATCTGGTCCTGAGAGATGCGGATCGATATTCCTCCAGCGGTTGCACAGATCGAGATAAATAGTCAAGAACGGACACCGTTATCGGATGAGAGAGCAAAGTTTATTTGGCATTTCGGTCGCCTCATATTCTCAGGGAGATCGAACTGTCGACGGGATACGGTTCATCTGCTACCGTAGTTTTCTCAATGGTCTAACCCCGCTGCTTCTTATCCGTTGGTTCGCCGACAGATTTTGTCACCCACATCAAACTGGCGTCCAGGTAAAGCTAGCTAATGTGGTTTGTAGCTCTTGAAGTTTACTTTGGGCAGCTTCGTTTAGTGGCCTCGCGGTCAGCGTGTCAGCGTGCCCACTGGCCGTGCTGACCTTGCCCTTGAATTCATTGTTGTACTGTAAACGATCGACGTCAACAGTGGCTAAGGCGCTACGCGCATCAATTACTGGTTGGATCAAACCGATAATTCGAGTTGAGTTGGATTGCTCCGCGGCTGCACCACCTTGGGCGGGCGTCCCGGATTCTTCAGGAGTGGGAGGAGCTGTCTCACCGCTTGGTTCAGCTGCTTCGGCTTCTGGTTCAGCAGTCGCACCGCTGTTAAAATTATCGATGGTTGTGACCATGGTTTGAACGGCGGGTGTTGCAGATGCCAAATCTGCCAGTGGTGTCCGCAATCCATAGTAGGCTCCCTCCATCCTAGAATAGTCGGCCGCATCAAAAGCTCGCGAGTCCGTTCCTTCGGCTCGGACAAAGTTAGTGTGAGCGGTTTGAAAGGCCGTTTGTATCGCTCCCGTATTACGAAAATCAGGCATGGCTTCCAGAGCGCTGCGTAAATTGTCCACGAGATGTTCTTGAGCAAGGTTCGCACCTATCGTACAGTGGTGGTCTTCGTGATCACGCAAGATATTTAGGCGGTCACCTATGTACTCACTGGCTAATTCTATTTCGAAGTCGATGGTTATCGTGATATCTATTGAATTGGCGTCTCTGCTCCCGACCGAAATGCCATCAGCTGGCGTCGTCCAGCCGGCGATATTCGCGCCGGAGTGGCTAGCCTCGATTTCAGCCTGCGAGGGTCTGGTCACATTGGGATCGTTTACAGTCAAAGTGATGTTGGCTGTAGTTCCCGATGCGCCCGCGCCGTCGCCGTCCGCTGATTCTTCCTCACCCTCCCGCTGGATGGCTGGCGCCATACCCAGGGATGGATGCCCCTCTAATTTCTCTTCTAAGCCTAGACCCTCCGTGCCCAACTCTTGTTCGGGTTCGTCTTGGCGCTGGATAGATCCATTAGTACCCTGACGGGCAAGGATCCCCTGAACGTACCGGTTACCATGAAGTTGCTGGAGCTGTAAGACTGACGCCTGTCGTTGAGACCTGGCTGTAATATGGTCAGGCAAGTCTCTTGGTGAACCAATCTTCCAGGAAATAGGTCCCGCCAGCCCGCTCTCTTGAAGTGGCTCTTGCCCTGCACGCTTCTCTTCATGACTCTGTTTGCGAAGACGCGGCTTATCTTTTGTAGGCCCTTGCTGAGTTGTCATCGATCTGCACGCCTAAACTCTGTGCCGGTACAATGCAGCTGTATCTGCCCAGACACAACCATAATCCTCGTTCGTTTCGCTGGGTAACGTTCGTCGAAGCAACCTGAACATAGGGCCAATTTACCGGTTAGCAACTGACTCACTCAAATTTGTCGGTATCGTTTCGAAATCTTTCAAATAGCTCTGACCTTCGATATAGCCTTTCACCGTTCCAATCGAGATTAGCTCACTCTTAACCCACTTTTCAATACGCTCTAATTCCTTGACATTCATGTCGGCGTGGTTCTTCATCTGATTGCGATGCATGACATCCTTGACGGTGCTTTCACCCCCTCGAGAGAGCATGAAATCTGACAGATTGAAATTCAACACCCTTAAAGCTTTGCTATGTTTCTCTATTCTCTTGGCCAGCTCCTCATATTGCATAATCTTCATCATGGCACTAGCAGACGTATCCAGAATATCGGCGCGCATGTCGATTGCGCCTGCTGCTCCAACTTGTCCAATATTTTCCAACGCCTCGACCAGATTCATATGGGCTCGATTCGCCTTTAAAACAACCGTCATCAAGGCCTGCTGAGCTGCCTCAGCTTTCAGTTTTGCTTTCTTCAACCCTTCGGCAGCAGCCTCAAGATCCGCCGCCTGCTTCGCATCTTGAAATTTAACAAGATCATTTTTCGCTTGCGCCAGCTCGGCTTTTGCTTGCCTCATTTCTGCATCATAAGCCACTTCCACGCCGGCTTAGATTATTTCTGCTCCAATGAATTTGGCGAGACTTATCCCTGCATCGGTCCATTTACCCTGGAGGAAATTGCAGTGCCCACTTAGTGGTAACGATGTATTTAACAAGACGACCACTGCTTCATGATAGGACAATTATAAGGATTAGCGTCACCACCAAATCGTCATAATAAGGAAAGTGCAGATAGACCATGCGTTATGCATGATGATCCAAGGATAATCAATTCCGTGTTTGGTTCACAGTGTCGGATGTCGACGTCTAGCTAATCTATGAACCATTCAGAATCCGATCCGAACATGATAAGAACCAGATTCGGTCTCACTCTCGAGCCACAAACTGGGTCGAAGCTGGTATCTATCGATCGACCAAGTTTTTAATGGCTGTTATCTATGCAACTGGGCGATTAGACAAACTCGACCTCATGAATACCAGAAGCGACGACGCCGTGAGTCACGACGTCGAGACTCTCGACCGGCTTACCCTCGGCCGGTCCACCAGCGCCAGCAGCGTACATCTCCACATTACGAATAAATTGTACGTTCGGCATGCCTTGCAGGCTTTGATAGACATCCGAGACAAACAAATCCCGGCCGAATGACCAACCATGACCACCGGCCCCACCAACCAGAGGATTAAGAAAGCGATAAAGTCTCTCAAAGATGGCACTCTCCACTGAATCCTGTGACACGCCCGGATTGGCGCGCAATTGAACCTTCACCGCAACCCACCTATAGGCAGGCGCCCTGATGTCCAGTCGTGTTGTTAGGAGACGACGCTCGCTTAGGTAGTTGTCGAGCATGTTTATATCTTCTTCGGCAGGCTCCAGTTCTTTCGGTTCCAGAAAATAATTCGGATTCATGACCCTCGGGATAACCAGGACGTAGATTTGCCCGGGGGCTACCCGGCCCTCTTCTGCGGGACGGGGTTGTAAACACTTCACCCTACCGATAGCGGCCGGGAGGGCTTCCTTGGCCAGGAACTCATAATCGGACTCCGTAACCGCCCTGTCTCGAGAGCGCAGCAACTTGGGCGCTCGCATCATCGCAGATTCCAAAGTCTCTGGATCAAGACCTCCCCAGGCCGGTTTGCGATTAGAGACCTGGGCAATATACGGGATTGACGTCTTCAGCGTGTTAATAATTCCGGCCTGAACGTTTCCCTTTTCCCCTCCGCCATAGCGGTATTTATCAAAGACAAGGTTCGCACCGCGCGCGGGGATCGAACCGTACAGCTTGATAGTCCCATCTTGCTGGCGGATTGCTGGACCAAAGCGGAGTTCTCCGGTCTGACTGTCAAGAGTGTAATGCCGGTCATAGGCGCCGGAGTCAGCGAAATCGGACACTTCCGTCCATCTTCTGGGTTTTTCCCCTTCAACCTGAACGACCAGCTTTTCACCAGGCTGACGTTTGAGGATGGGGACTAGCTGCAGTTGAAATCGTTGTCCAGCAGAACCATCGCTTCGACCCAAGAATTCCCTCTTAACGGTTTCAGCGTGGGTCGAGGGGGCGGTACCACCCCAAGAGGCGGTCGTCACCTGGCGTACTTTCGGGCTAAGTTGATAGGATCGAACGCCCTGTTCTTCCTCGAGGGCGTCTATCTCTTTAATCCGCAAACGAACCCAGTATAGACTCTTCTTATTGACGCTATAACGACCCATATCTGGCAAGTGTATCTGAATGCGACCGGCCGAGTTCAGGCCTTTGGTGGAGTCTAGTTCTATGTCACACTCTGCCCAACGCTTTTCGCGGTCACCACTGGATGCTTCCCAAACGTATGGCGGTAGAGTCGGGTCAATGCCCGCACCGCCTGCAGGATCACAATCTAGATCAAAACCGAGAATGTGACGGCTCAAATCTGTCTCAAATCCAAAATAGAGGGCGTCATCTGTCTGAGGTACCTGCGAGAACGTTTCAAAACCTTCAAATCCGGTCTCTAGACGGCGGACATTATGCTCCAGGTATTGCTTGCCGCTACTTTTGGCAGCCACCCTGGTGATAACTATGCTGAGCTTAGGCGGGAGGGCTTGGAAATCTTCGTCCGTCGTAAACACGATGGAAGGCTGTGTTTCTGTCTGTGTACTGGCTACCTCAGTCCCAAGAGGAATGATGGTCTCCATATCCTGAGGGGCTGAAAGCCAAAATGTCACCGGAGCTTTTGCCGGCACTGGCTCCTGTAGACTGATGCCCAACATCTCCATGAATTTAACATAATGTAGATCTGGCACCTGGTTCAGGCGGTAGAGTATGACATCGGTCATCCAGGCAAACAGCTCTATCAGCGTTATGCCGGGATCGCTAACGTTGTGATCCGTCCACTCCTTGCAGTAGTGCGGAATGCGTTTCTTCGCTTCGTCGACGATGTCCTGGAAGCTACGATCGTCGAGTTTTGGTGCTAAAAGTGCCATTAGGGCCTCCGTTGGCTAGTGGTTGTTCGTAGATAGGTGTTGGCGGGTCTTTATACCCGATTCGCTATGATAAATATTGTAATTCAATAAATGCTTTCGATTTTTCCTTACTCGTTAGCTTGCATGAAATCTATCACCACTCTTAGCTATGCTCGGAATTCAATCGATCACTCCTCTGGTATTAGATAGAAGGGATGAACCAAGCTGCGCCGGTCATGGGTCGCTTTCACTTCGTATTCAACCTCAATAAGCAGCCTATTGGCAGCATCAGGATCTGGTCCAACGCGAATCTCTTTGACTCGAATTCGCGGTTCCCACATTCCCAAAGCCTCCTCAACATAGCGGCGGGCTTGGGCTGCCGTCTGGCTATCGTTGGGGGCAAAGACGAGTTCTTGCAGCCGGCATCCGAATGTCGGCCGCATCACTCGTTGCCCCGGTGATGTGGATAGGATAATTCGGATTGCCTGGTCCAGCTCGCTGAGCTCGTTGGTCAACGCCAGACCTCCCTGGGCATCAATAGAGGGCGGGAATGTCCAGCCCGAACCGACTATGTCTTTAGCCATCTTCTTCCTTCACCTACTCTACATAGTTCTTGATTATCGTTTCTGCTCTAGAGCACATTGACCGTGACCTGTCCGGGAGATGTCACCGATACAACGCCACCCCAATTACACATGCATTTTGAACTGCTGTTCAAGGCCGGCCAGTTCTTTATCATGACAGTCGGCGACCCGGGTGACCAGGGGGCTGAGGTCACCGGGATGTTGGGCGCTGGTGTAGACACAACCATGGCGGTCGCGGTAGTTGAAGCCACCGCGGGATTGGTAGGCGTTCTGCAAATAGTGAAAGGCAAAATGTTGTTCATGGGGACATTATCCATAACTGTTGCTAAAGGTGTTTTAGTCCCTATGACCACGTTTTTAGGCGCGACCATTATCGAACTGGGAACGGCGCCAAAGCTGCACATGAGATTCGCTCCCATTGTGACCAGTTGTGCCATCCAACCTCTCCTTTCTCAATATGTCGTTACGAACAGGCCACATGCGCTAAGCGTTTCATGCAATCGCCTCGTTAGTTCAGGTTAATCATCGAACCCTTGATGGTAACTGGTCCGCTGGCCGTCAGGTCTATCTTGCCCGATGCTTCTATTTTCACATTGACTCCCTTAATAGTCGTATTGGCCGTAGATTTCGTCTCGACATCACCGCCACTGCCGAGGCTCACCTTTTTGGTGTTGTCATCCATGGTGATTGTCGCGCCGCCGCTGCTTTTTATCTCAATCTTTTTTTCAGCATCGTCAAGCGTCACCGTGTGACCACCAGCGGTGGTTATTTCGATTTTGTTGTCGCCATTGTCGTACATCGTTATCTGGTGACCTTTTATGGAATGCCAGCTGCGCACCAAAGGCTTTTCACCCAAGGATGCCCCCGCACCTGGTGGTGGGATTTTGTGTTTTCCATTCCAGACACCACCTAATATGTACGGATGATCGAAGTCTCCCTGTTCAAAGGCCACCATGACCTCATCCTCTACCTCGGGGATCAAATAAAAACCAGCTTCAGGACCGGCGCCCGGGCTGATAACCCGAGCCCAATCACTTTCAGCATCATCAGTCATCCAAGGGTATTTGACCTTTATCCGACCCCAGTCCTTGGGATCGTCGGTGTTGGTCACGATAGCGGGCACGATGCCTGGCCATCGCTCAATATCGGCCCGATGACCTAATGTCTCAGAGAGCTGACCGCTATGCAAGCCGGTTACCGAAAATAGGGACTCGAAACCTTCTGCATTGTAAACATGAGTAATGCTGGTCATGTGATACTTTCCGCTGAACCTGTCCCCAAGCCCTTTGAGGTCCACGTCCATACCTGCCTTCAGGTCCGGCCGCCGGAAAGCCCTCCCCTCAGCGTTGATGAAGTCGCCACTTATCTCGTCCAGGTGAGCTCCGGCCAAGGTATCTGCCTCGGCCTGGGAAACTACCGGCACATCTACAATTACCTTTTTCCCAGTACCAAACGTGCTTGCCCAGCTGGCGCCGTTTTTTGACTCCCCAACCTTTGCGTAAAGCTTTCCCTTTGTCGCCTTTCCGACAATAGCCTCTTTCTTCTCCGGATCCCAGCCCTGGACATTAACCTCATCTACCTGTCTAGCAAGGGACATGACCGGTGTAAAAGTAATTAGATCTTGCCCCCAGGTTAGTTCGGTCGATGGAGGGCTCGTGGGTGTCGTGCGAAAAAACAGCTTGCCGTCGTCGGCAAAGGCCTGGAACCCGATGCGCGAGGCACGCTCGTGCAAGAACTCCATGTCAGTTTGGTTGTGCTGGTATACCAGGTCATAAACTGCGCTCGTCGCGTCTGCCTGGGCTGAAAGGCCGACTTCTCCCGCTATTTTCGAGGCAAGATCGCTATCTTTAATATTAGCAAAGGTACGGCTTTTCTTCTCCCGATGCAGACGATGAGACTTGTCATAGCCACGCACGAGCAAGTGGGCGATCATGCCCTCTCTAAATTCCGGCTCCAAGGCAGTGATCTCACCTTTTATCAGAGTAGATTTCTCTCCTTCTAGATCGGCCGCTTCAATCACGACCTCTTTGGCAAGATCAAATGGGTCGCCGCCTAACAATTTCAGCCCCTCATCGGCCAGTAAAATGGTAAACATACTGGGCAGGAATAAACTCTGATCTACGACCACTTCAAGGACCTTATTCATGGTCTTAGACTCGACTTCCTGGCCGCCAACTTTGATATAGATTCGGCTAACTGTTTCAGTTTGTCGTGGCATTCTATCGTCCTCTTAGTTGTCCCTACAGATGGTATGCTTTACAAATGGACGCTGCATACGCTGTCCGCGAACCTGTCATCAACCCATCCACCTGGCTAATCATGGGGTATGCTCAGTTGAGTTCCCGGCCGCAAAGTCATCGGATTTACGATGTTGTTATACTCGGCAATTACTCGCCATTTTGTGGCATCGCCATAGACATCAGCGGCAATCGTATCCAGCCTATCTCCAGCTAGAACTCGCTTGACCCGTTCGATGCCGTTCCCGCCCGAGGTAGGGTTTTGAGCCGGGTAATCGTTTGTATCAATAAATTGGGTCAACGTCGTGTCGCAGACGCAGCGAACCGGCGTGCCATCCTTCTTAAAAAGAGTGAACTTCTGAGTCATATTGGTGATGACGGCCACAAATTTAAATACACCCCAGTGAAATGCCACGAATGGGGGCGGTATCTTCTCATTCTGCCCGCTTTCTTCGCGCGTCTTGGACTCCATCAACTTCCACAATTGGTTCGTCACCAGGCTGACGTCCAGGCCCTTATCATAGGTGTCGAAGTTGAGCTGGACTTTAAGCGCCTGCGCCCCGGCCTTCTTGAACTCAACCTGGGGGACGTCGGTGCCATTGCCTGGCTTCTCCTCAAACGTGTTGGATTTACTGACCGTGTATTCGAAAGGGTTAAACATAAAGTCTACAGATATGCCCCCGCCCTTTGCCTCACCGCTGGCGTCGACTTCATAGATCTTGGCTGCTACTAGTCCGCTTCGTGTATTTGCCATAATAGATAATCCTCAATATTCCCAAAATTGGAC